>FLOH01000155.1_pt1 | contig 192709 bp, 179 predicted proteins | sample 756751 | NCBI WGS metagenome assembly FLOH01 (sample SAMEA4026879, study PRJEB14308) | marine metagenome | biome: coastal water; material: water | depth 74 m | reverse complement strand
CTTCCCTGCCGAACCCTATCTTCGTCGGCAGCGTCAGATGTGTATAGAGACAGTACGCTTGCTTGGTTGTCCGTTGCCGGACCTGTCTCCGGCATGTGGATGCGACGTAAATACAAAACGCATAAGGCGTAAGTAGGTCCGGTCGGGCTTGTTCAACACGAGTCAGCATGTCGGCTCCGCGACATCCTAACTCTCAGGGATAGCCTTTCTTACTATGAGCTCGTCGCCTACTGAACGAGAACAAATCAACACCTGTGTTCCCTCGGAAATAATGCCCGACTCCGCTCGGGCTTCTCGGTGAACACCATCAATCGAAACTCTTCCAACTGGCGTCAGTGGAATAACCACCTCAGCAAACTTCCCGATGTAATCTGGAACTGCATCAGGGGTCGGGCTTTTTTTCTCGATAAACGACTCCTGAGGGAAGCACATGAAAAGCAGCCAGAGTGGCCAGAGGATGAAGCCGAGCAAAAACGTGAACGGGCTTCCACTCACGAGGATCATCCAATCCCCGACCTCTTTCTCGCGGGGCTGGTCTCGCCGCCCAGCTACGTAAAGTGCGACCACCGCACCCACCAGAAAGTATATCAGGACTGCGACTAACATGTTTCTAATCTGCTATCCGTGTTATGGGGCCTTACCCGAAGGCACTAAAGAGGGAAGAAGCATAAGAGCGAAAAGGCCCATGTTGTTGATTGGTATCAGTGCCGTAAGGAGGTTGGGTTTTACGGGGGGGCGGTAGTCGTCTGCGAAAGCCTGACTCAATCCCTTTGCTGGATGGTTCACTTTTTCGGCAGGAGGTATTTGCCGATGAGGGGCAGGGGTTTGGCCACGCCGGTGTAGGCGTTCCGGATACCGATGACCATGAGCACGAGCAGTCCGAGCGAGGCAATCCAGTGGAGTCCGCTCAGATTGTTGGGGAGCAAGGCCCCGACCACATTGACCGCCACCCAGGCGATGAAGAGGGAGACCCCTTGATAGGCGTGATACTGGGCGAAGGGAGATTCCTTGGCGGCCAGCAGGGGCACGAGGAACAGCAGCCAAATGTAGGCGAGAATCGCCATGATGCAGTTGTCTTCAACATCGCGCCGATCGTAGACAGTTTGGGGTTCACTCATGGTGCGACACCATGTGCAGAATCACGGCTAGAGTCAGGCTTTAGTTTCGGCAGGATTATCCACGAAGCACACCAAGTGCACGAAGACCGGATTTACCGGTTACGCTTCCGGGAGTTGGTGGCGCAATTCATCAGGCAATAGTTTCCGCACTTCGGGGTAGTCTTCTGCCAATCGGATCAAATCGGCTTCGTCTTTCTTACGCTTTGATAATCGGCGATGGGGATCGCTCCACGCGAGAAGCTTGCCCGTTATGAGGTCGGGTAGTGATGCGACTTGGGTATCACAACCGAGCACCTTTGCCGGCACGACCGAGGAGAGAAACGACTGATACCGGACGTCCTTGGTGAATTGAATGCGCAGTTCACTATTGGGCATCTGTGCATTGAGTGACCATTGCTCTTCATGCACAGAAAAACCTTTTGCGATCAATTCCTCACGCACTGCGGCCAATTTTTCAGATGAGATCACAATGTCGGCATCCATAGTGTAAACGGGTCGAACATAGGTATTAACCGCGAGGCCACCAATGACACAGTAGGCTCCGTGGCGGGAGCAAATGGCGAACACAACTTGAAGGTCGTTGAATCCACCATTGCTTACGCTGTTATATGCCTCTTGTGCGGTCATGACTCCATTCAATTGGAATGATGATAAATGTCGAGGGCGGGTAGGAATAGAGTGGATTGGGACGTTGGCGCCGATGCAGCCTGTTTTTCAGCTTAAACAGCGACCCAGAATGGCGAACTTGGCCGGCAGGCTCTGCCAGGATCTTTCTCTTTATGCTTACTCTTTATCTTTCGTCAGACCCGAGAAAGAGAAAGATGGGCTATATCTTCCCGTCTTTGCGCTGTTCCACCATGCGGTAGAAATCGACGAAGAGCGGGTCGGCGTCGTTGGGGCCGGGTGCGGCTTCGGGGTGATATTGCACGGAGAAAATCGGCAGTTCCTTGTGGCGAAGGCCTTCGACGGTGTTGTCGTTGAGATTGATCTCGGTGACCATGGCACCGCCTTTCTCTAGGCTGCCCGAATCGGTGGCGAAGCCGTGATTTTGCGCGGTGATCGAGACTTTGCCGGTCTCGAGATTTTTTACGGGCTGGTTGCCGCCGCGATGACCGAACTTGAGCTTGAAGGTCGTGCCGCCGAGCGCGTGCGTGAGCATTTGATGGCCGAGGCAGATGCCGAAGATCGGGAAGTCCGGCATCAGATTGGTCACGGTCTTGTGCACGTAATCGAGAGCGGCGGGATCACCGGGGCCGTTGGAAAGGAAAACGCCATCGGGTTGGTATTCGCGGATTTGCTCGGCACTGGCCGTGGCGGGGAAAACCTGCACTTCGAAACCGTGGTGCACGAGTTTGCGGTAGATGGTGAACTTCGCCCCGAAGTCGAAGGCGGCGACCTTGAAACGCTTGGCCGGAATGCCGGGCGCATTCATGGTGGTGCCTACGGGCGTGTAGGGCGCGTTGAAATTCTTCGGGTCATCCGCGCTCCAGATATAGGGCTCTTTGCACGTTACATCTTTCACGTAATCGCTGCCGGCCATGTCCTGCCAATTGCGCGCGAGTTCGACGGCTTCGGCATCACTGAGGGGGAGGGTGCTGAGGCAGGATTTCATCGCCCCATCGACGCGGAGTTTCTTGGTGAGGGTGCGGGTATCGATCTCACTGATGCCGGGAATGCCGTGCTTGCGGAGATATGCATCGAGGGAACATTGTGAGCGCCAGTTGCTGACTACGGGCGATACTTCGCGCACGACGAATCCGGAACATTTTGGGGCGGCGGCCTCGCTGTCTTCATCGGTAATGCCGTAATTGCCGATTTGTGGCGCGGTCATCGTGACGATCTGACCGAAATACGAAGGATCAGTAAGGATCTCCTGATATCCGGTCATTGACGTGTTAAAAACGCATTCGCCGGCAATGGTTGCATCGGCGCCAAAGGCGAAACCGCGAAACACACTACCATCTTCGAGAGCTAGGACACCGGGTTTGGGCGAGGACATTAAAGCCCGACGAAAAGGTGTCATGGCGGGACTGCCAAGGGGAAACCTCTTTGAGGCCCGAGAAAATCTTATTCTCCCGTTTGACAGAACTGGTTAGGCGCCTTACCGCTTTACCAATACTCATGCCTTACCAAGAAGATCGCGCCACCTGGTATCAGGGCCAGGGCCTCTGGCAGCACATCCCCGAAGCCGATTGGCAGGACTGGACGTGGCAGTTAAAGAACCGTCTGACGAGTGTCGATCAACTCGAGCAATACATGACGCTCACGCCCGAGGAGAAGGCGGGTTGCCTCTTCGCGAAACAGAAGCTGTCGCTGGCAATCACCCCGTATTTTTTCAACCTCATCGACCGCAACAATCCGAACTGCCCCATCCGCAAACAAATGATCCCTCGCGATGGGGAGATGCAGATATCGGAAGAAGAGATGCTGGACTCACTGGATGAGGACGGCCACTCACCCGTGCCCGGTCTCGTGCACCGTTATCCCGACCGCGTGTTGTTTTTGGTCACCGACCGCTGTGCAGCGTATTGCCGTTATTGCACCCGCAGCCGGTTGGTCTCCAACGCGCAGCACTACGATTTTCACCCGGAATACGAACAGGGGCTGCGCTACATCGAGGCTCATCCCGAAGTGCGCGACGTGCTGCTCTCGGGGGGCGACCCGTTGTTGCTTTCCGACAAGAAGATCGAACATCTGCTCGCGCGGTTGCGTGGCATCAAGCACGTGGAGTTCATCCGTATTGGTTCGCGCATCCCAACTTTCCTGCCGCAGCGGATCACCCCGGCGCTTTGCGATATCTTTAAGAAATACGGACCCATCTGGATGAGTATCCATGTGAATCATCCCAAAGAGTGCACCCAAGAGCTGAAAGATGCCTGTGACCGCTTGAGCTATGCCGGGGTGCCCCTTGGCAACCAGAGTGTGTTGCTCAAGGACATCAACGATGATGCTGATGTAATGAAAGCGCTGGTGCAGCGGTTGCTACGCATGCGGGTGAGGCCTTATTATATTTACCAGATGGACCTGATTACCGGCGGCAACCACTTCAAGGTGGATGTGCGCAAGGGTATCGAGATCATCCGGGCGCTTCGTGGTCACACAACCGGTTATGCGGTGCCCCAATACGTCATCGATGCGCCCGGCGGCGGCGGCAAGGTGCCGGTCAATCCCGACTATGTGGAGCAGATCACCGACGACGAGGTCATCTTCCGCAATTTCGAGGGCAAACAGTTCCGCTATCCACTCACCAGCACGCCGATCAAGAAAAGTGCCGAGGAAGCTTCGCGCGAGATGCCGGTCGAAGATCTCCGCATTCATTGATGCGGTTTGCCCTTGAAGGGTGAAGGGGCTTGATTGGCACGATGAATAACAAGCTCCTTGGTCTGGTCTTTTTGGCGACCACGCTTGGTTTGGCGGCACAGCCACTTACTTTTACCTTCGAGGAGTATCAGGTGGATGCGGTCTCTGTTAAAGTGGGATTGGATTATCCTTTGGAGAAGCTCGAGGGCATGAAACCAACCTTTAGCCAAAGCGTAGAACTCTCTGCGGAAGGAAATGGCAAAGCCGTCACGATTGTCGGCGGTTCAACCATCACCACGGATGTGCACGCCGTGCCGGCAAAAGATTCTCTCTATCAGATTGAACTCAAACATGAGTACGTAGCTTTAATCTCAGAAGGAATTCCGATCATCAGTTCCCGGGGCGTGCAGACCGAACGTGCCCTCAAAGTGGGTGATCGGGCCGTAATCGGCGCGATGAAAACCGGTTCAGGCGGTGAGGAAGATCTTCAATCGCAGGCCTATATATTTGTGGTCAAATTGACCGTGTAACGAGAATTGCTCCCTGAGGGAACGATTTTTGGGTATCCTTAAGTGGTTTATTAACAAAATATTAAAAATTAACCAAAAATCTTTGCTAAAAGATTGAGCGTTTTGAACTAAACGACGTCTACCTTAGGGTAGTAAGTATTTCTAGTTTGTAGTTCAAAAGGTTTGCTTGGTGTTAGGTCACTTGGACCGCCTCGAAAGAGGCGGTCTTCGTGTTTCCAGAGGGGAAGATGTCCATTTTGAGGGAGTGTATTTTCGCCTGATAATTTTTTCTATAAATCTTTCTAAAAGATTGAGCGTTTTGAACCGGACGGCGTCTACCTCGGTGTAGTCAGTGGTTCAAAAAGTTTGCTTGGTGTTGGGTCACTTGGCCGCCTCGAAAGGGGCGGCCTTAGTGGTTTCTAGGACAGGCGACTAACGGAAAGTTAGAAACTCCACCCACCCGTCAACTTTAACTCCAGCGGCGGTGCTTTGGTCACCAAATCATTATGGGAGAAAGTGGGATCTGCCCCGAGAAAGTAATCTTCGTTGAAAAGATTTTCCGCGCTCAACCGCAGCATCCAAGGACCGTTTTGCCATTGAATGCTGCTGCGCCAAACCAAGGATTCCGGCAGCATCAGGGTGCGCTCGAAATTGTGATAAAACTCATGGCTCCACACCAGACCGATTGATCCACCCCATGCGGGGGTAGCTTGATACGCGACGTCCAGTTTTACCTGTGACTCCGGGGTGCCCGGATAAATCAATTGGGGATTGAGCGCGGGGGTTGGGGTGATGCCGGCGTCAAACGCTCCCGATTCGAGGGCGATGCGATCCGCGGTGCCGTAACGCGCTCGAAACCCAAGTGAGTCGAGCCGGAATACCCGCTGAGAACCAGCGGAAGCGATCACGCTGAGTTGAGCGGTTGGCGCCCAAGTGATTTCCAATTCCGCCCCTTGCCCGCGCAGGCGTTCGGCGCGGTTTTCACGATCGTTGAATCGGGCGGATTCCCATTTGTAACCGGCAATCCCGGCAAACAATTGACCATCGAGGAGTGAGAACTTTGCCCCGATTTCCTTCAATTCGGTTTCAGCAAAGTTGCTCTTGCTGTTAACGGTGCCGCCTTGACCGGGTTGAAGAGCAGAGCCGCGTTGGTAAGTGGTGTAGAGACTGGTCGTCGGCGTGGGGCGATAAACCATACTCAGTGAACCGGAACCAAGTTGCTTGTTGCCGCTGCGCTCAGCCGCAGTCCGCTGGGCCGTGAAAGCTTGTCCCACCTCGTTCGGGAGATTGGCGGTGTAGCTCATGCTTTCAGCCCGCAGAGATAATATGGTGCTGAATTGTTCGTTCCATTTGGTGGTGGCAAATCCGAACGCGGAACCCTGCCAGAGGTTCGATTCCGTGCTGCCCCCGATACTGTTGGCCCATAGATTGCGTCCGTTTGGGTCTTCGTCGCCGCCGGTTGGCACCTTGCTGTTGACGGAAATGGTGGACAGGCTGATGTCGCGTCGGTTGAAGGGTTCAGCCCCAAAGTCCTGCACCATCCAACCATAGTTGTAACGTAGTGATGTGCCGCAGGTCAGGGTGGTGTCGGCGGGTTGCAGGTCACGCTGCTCGATCAACAGTTTGTTTTCGATCACCGTTTGTTTGGTGGCGATGGCATAACCGTAGCTAGAATACTTGTCGGTTTCGAGAGTCTCGAGCAGAGTTTTCCATGTGATGGTGCGTGCCGGGTTTTGCGTTGAAACCAAATCCATAAACCACAGGAAGTCGCGCGAATCGGCAAAGTCGTTCGGGTCGGAAAGCACGCTATCGCCGTCAATTTTGGTGGTGAGGGCCTGGCCCCCGGCATCGAAATACGCGCTGGTGTAGCGGTAGCCCCCATCACTGGTTAGACGATCCTCCATCAGATTAAGCAAGGTCGGGGAGATCCGCGCCTCGGCGATGTTGGCCGACAGAATGAGGGCGCGAAAGTTTGCTGGCTGGCCGATGTAGGCGCCGGGAAACGCGACGAGTGCACGGTCGGCAAGGTTCCCCCAAGTGGAGCTGACAATATTCTGCGGCTCACCGATGATGTAATCGCCGTGATCGATCAGATCCTGCGTCACCCGATTCCAGCCGGGATTTTCATTGCTGTGAAAATCGTAGTATTCTGCGCCGGTGAAAATACTGAGATCGGGGCGGGGGCGAATTTTCAATGCGGCGTAGAGCGAGACATAATCGTTATCCACGTTGCGCCAATAGCTGCCGGAATCCCGCACGGCGAGTGAGACCCGATAGGCGGCCGGCTTTTGTCTCCAGAGGAACGGACTGCCGTAGTCGAGTTGCACGCGCCGGTTTTCATGCTCACCGAGGGTCAAACTTAAGGAACCGCGAGCCCGATCAAAGTAGGGCGACTTGGGAATAAAATTGGCGTAACCTCCCTCCGGCGCGGGTCCGAGGTGCGAAGGAGTGGGACCCTTGACGATATCGAGTGCTTCCAACGAACCGAATGAAACCGGCATTTCGTTGCGTTGATAGGCTCGCGCCATGCCGTTGAAAAACGTGCTGGCCTTGACCCCGCGAATGTAGGGCGTGCCGGGAATGCCGAAGAAATTGGCCACTTGCGTGCCGGCTCCGAGGCGACCCAGATCGCCCAGGTTGTTCAGGTCAAACCGGCGCATCAATTCAGGCGTGAGCACAGTGACGGAACGCGGCAAATCCATTACCGATTGGCCTGAACCAAAGACGGAATCCACCGGCCGCGAGGTTGGCATTACATCGCCCTCATGGTGTTGGGCGCTTTCGGTGACGATAAAATTATCCAGCACGGTGGCAGATCCGGCATCATCGACCGATTGCCCTGGTAGCATGGTTGCGCCCAACAGGACCGTAGAGAAAAATTGAATATGCCTTAACATTGAAAACGCATGTCGCCATGGGTGCAGGGGTTTGTCCACGAGTATCTGGGTCATCCTTTGGCTTTATGTTGTTTAGCCGGTATTTGGCAGTGGATTTGCCTATAATCGGTCGCTGAATACCCCGGCCCATGGAAACTTTTACTTGCACCGTGCGGACAATGGAGTTGTGTGCGCATTGCCTGTAGGGGTGTCTTCCGCGGAAGGCTGAGACTGTGGCACGATTCGGCCACTCGACCCTTCGAACCTGAAACGGATCATGCCGACGAAGGAAACAGCAGGCGCCGCGAAACGCGCCTTGGGCGCACGGCGCCCCTGACCTCGGGAGTCCAATTTGGGTGAGGCATCCAAAACCATGAATCTCCCTATCCGAAGCCTCCTCCTGATCGCTACTTACGGTATCGCCTCGCTCGCGCCGGCTCAGAACTCGCAAGACGTCGTTGTCGATACTGTGCAGCTCGAACAATTCGAGGTTGTGGGTCTGCCGTTGGAAGATTCGGTAAATCCGCTCATCCGACCCGTCGAGGGTGTCTTTGGGGATGCCCGGGATATTCTCGATACGCCCCGTGCATTTACCACGATCACGCAGGCACTTTTGCGCGAGCGCGGGATCAATGGGGTGAGTGAATTTGTGGCGTATGCCCCCGGCAGTTATGCGCCGGCCAGTTATGGCAAGGTTACGACACCCAATATTCGCGGCGATCTGGCGGAGACGTTTCTCAATGGTCAACGACTCAGTTATAATAACTTTGGTTACTTTCCGTCTTTCAATGGGGTTGAAGCAGTCGATGTCGTGCGCGGGCCGGGCTCGGCGATTTATGGTAGCGGCTATTTCACCGGTGGTTACGTGAACTATGTCACCAAGCAGCCTCAATTCACCGCATCGACCACCGTCACGACCCGCATCGGCACCTGGCTGCCGGGTGGGGGATCATGGCTCAATGGTTCATGGCAGGTGGACACCACGGCACCTTTGGCCGATGGCAAGTCGGCCTGGCGGATGAGTTACGAAGGCAAAAAGGATGGCACGATTTTCCATGAACACGGCGCGCGGGATGATCGCCAGGACTTGTATTTTTCCTGGCTCAATCATGTGAGTGACACCCTCACTATCGAAGCCAATGCCCAATACATGTGGCAGGCGGCTCCGGAGCTACTCGGCGTGAATCGCCCTAATCAGGATTTGATCGACCATGGCACCTACCACACTGGCGCCTTGGCTGATCTGGGTTATGATAACTACACCGGGGCCATTGCCGGCACCGTTCCGGGCACGACGGCCGTCAATATCCCGCGCGATGCCACGCTGTTTTCTCCAGGTGATTTCTCTAATGCCAACATTGGCCGGGCGCAACTCATCGTGACCAGTGATCTCACGCCTGAGAGTAAACTCGTCAATCGCACCGTGGCCGAACACGTCAACCGTCGCCGGTTTCATGCCTTCGAATACATTGAGTATGTGGAGCAACTGACGGTGGAGAATCGCACCGAGTGGCATGCCAACATTGAAGCTGGTGGGCGATCGCATCAATTGGTGGCCGGCGCGACGATCCGCTATGAAGCGCGCGAAAGTTACACCAACTATTTCAACGAATATTTTTTCCAATACGACATCACCGATGGTGACCGGATCTACAGCCACGAATTCGATTATCCCAATTCATACTATCCCGGGTTTGTGGGACCGGGCGGACGTATGTTTTTTCCCGCCTCTTTTGGTAGCCCGGAAACGACGGATTCCACCCTTTGGAATCCGGCACTCTTTGTGCAGGACGATGTCGCATTGACTGACCGCCTGTCGCTGCTCGCGGGGCTGCGACTCGACGGATTTTACGCCAAGGCTCGTGATCCGTTGAGTGATGCCAGTGGGATTGATTGGCAGGATCGTCACAACGATACCGCCCTGTCATGGAACACGAGTCTCACCTATGCCATTTCTCCCAAGGCATCGATCTATGCGACTTACCAGCGCGCCTACGCGGTGCACGGCAACGTGACGGGAGGGGGCATCATGTTGAAGGATGATGGCGCCGGTAATGGTATCATCGATCCCGATGATTTTACCAACCTGAGTCGACTCGCCGAAATCGGCGCAAAGTTTGCCCTGCTGGACAACACGCTATTTGCGGGGATATCGCTTTACGATCAACGGCGCAGCGAGATCGAACTCGGCGGCAATGTGAAGAATCTCAAAATACGCGGCGCCGAGATCGAGTTGGTCTATCAGCCGCATGCCCGATTCAACGCGACCTTCAATGTCGCTCTGTCCGATGGCCGTCTCGACAACTCCTCCGCGTCACAAGCCGGCGGCACTTCGCTCTATAATCTGTATGCCGCCGGTCAGGGTCCCGGTGGGCTCGGCAATGGCACGGGCTTCACTTGGGACAAACTCCCCCCGGGTGACTATCGCATTCCCGGGCTTTCCCGTGTGGTGATGAATAGTAGTTTTTCCTATCGTTTACCCAATGGATTTGGTGGCGGTCTCGGCGGATCTTGGCAGAGCGACCAACCGGGCAACCTGCTCAACGAATATCATATTCCTCCGCAAATTTTTCTGAACGCGTTTTTGTTTTATCGCACTCCAAAGTGGGAAGTGAATCTTGATATCCTCAATGTGCTGGATCGGCGCAATTGGATCCACAATGGCGATAACTGGTCGAACAACGTGCTCGTTTTTCAAGACCTGCCGTTCCGGATGGAAGCCAGTGTGAAGTTTAGATACTAAGCGCGGCGCGTTCCCACTTATCCGTTTAGGCGCTGGCTGAAAGTGTCACGTAATACGTGACACTTTTCTGGTGTTCCTGCACCGAATTGGATCTAGTGCGACTCGGAGAAGCTGGTGATGGAGTGCCACTCGAGCACTTCCTGCAGCAGAGCCCGCTCAGTCTTGAGCACGATGCGCTCAAGGCTATTCCACGTCTGGCAATAGGCGACTTGCTTGCGGCTGTCTTCCAGCACGGCACACATTTCGCGATAGCGTGCCACGCGCCGCTGCAGGTCATTGATGGAGATTAGCGAGATGAACGATGCGGCCACCACCGGCAGCGAAATAGGCAGGAAATAAAACAAAGTCGTGTGGATCCAAACCGGAACTTCCGCGTGCACGGTCTGGGCAATGGCGTAGGCCAAGGTGCAGAGCAGGGCGAGAATCGTGGCGATCCAGAAACCCAGTTTCAAGCGGGTGAACAGTGGCAGGGCCCGGCCCTCCTGGCGTTGATAATAACGGAGCTGATCACCGATGCGATGATCCAAATAAATCCGTCTGAAATCATCCATCGTCACCGGCTTGGCGCTGGTTGAGCGGCGGTGCAGGACATGCAAGGTTCGGCTCAAGCCCCGCACACCCGGCAGATCCAAATCCTGAAACAAAGGGGCCGCCTGCGGGAGACCCCATGTGGCGAGCGCGGAGCGACAGAACTCGGCCGCCAACCGACAACGCACCCAACTATGGTGTGAGTGAGTGTGATGGCGCAGCACCATGGCCACACCGAGTGCACCTGCCAAACAGAGAAACTTCAGCCAGGGTAACGCCATGAGATGCAGCCCAAATGAAAGGGCAGCAGCGGCGATCAGGGTGGCGAGCACATGCAGCAACACGGTTGATACGATCAGGCGTCGAAATTGCGGTGCCCCATGGCTGGCCGCATAGTCACATTTTTGTTGGAACGAAAAAATGACATCCGGTGCGCTGAACGGGTTGTCGCCATAGCCGGTTGAGGCAGCGGGTAATTCGTTTAGATTGGCGAGGCTCGCATCGCCGAGCTCCAGTTTATCCCAGTTTTCCCGATGCAGCTCGTGGGTCGCGGCGTTGATAATGAGAACCGGTTTGCCCATCGCTTTGGCGTAAGCGACGACATCCGCAGTGCCGCCTTTGCCTCGGGCCGGATCACCATCCCAGAGCGCGATGAGCACATCAGCATCATTTACAGTTTCCATGCCGCAATCGAGGTAGGCATCTTCGCGCGCACCATTTTCCGTGATCACGCGCACGTCCTCGGCCTTGGTGAGCAGGTGCTCGACCTTGGTCCACTCTTCCGGAGGAAAATCCTTGGCAAACTCTGCCCGGGGCAGGGGCAGGATGGCGTGCCAGGAATGGCCGAGATCAATGGCTTCCTGCACAAAAATCTGGTCACTGCCGCTGGCGACCGAAGACAGGACCAACCACTCACCGGGAGCCTCATGTTGCAGCAATTCGATCGCCCGCCGTATTGCCTTGGCCTTGGCCACCGGATCATTCACCGATCGGTGTCCGGAGAAACCCACCACGTGAAACAAGGGTAATTGACTGGGTTTATCGGGGGTGGGGTTCATGCGATCGGGGGCGGACTTTAAACGGGTGTCACCACCGGTTTGGACTGGCAAGGTCTAAGCTTGATGGGCTACAACACCTGACCCCATGCCGGATATTACCCCGACAACCCACGCTGTTTTTGTAGGCCGCGAGCTTGCTCGCGCCGAATGCCCTTGCGCGAGCAAGCTCACCGCCTACCGGTGCCCATGAGTGATACCAGCAATGCCGTTTTGTTCCGGTCTCCCGCGCTGCGGGATCCGGTCTTGTCGCCCACCAAGGTGGGCTCGGAACTTTCGTATGCGTCTCCAGTCTTCGCCAAGGCTTCCGCCGCCGCTAAAGCTATGGCGGACAGGATGGCAGGCAGGATATTAATCCTAGAGGTCTTCGATGAGTGAGACTGCAAATAGAGCGGTGTTCTTGTCCTATGCATCCCAAGATGCGGAGGCAGCGAAACGTATTTGTGACTCGCTGCGCGCAGCGGGGATCGAGGTATGGTTCGACCAGAATGAACTGGTCGGCGGTGACCAGTGGGACCAAAAAATCCGTCGACAGATCCAGTCCTGTGCGTTGTGCGTGCCGATCATTTCGGCCAATACGCAAAGTCGCACGGAGGGATATTTCCGGTTGGAGTGGCGGTTGGCCGAACAACGCACCCATCTCATGGCGAAGGGACGGCCGTTTCTCGTGCCCATCGTGATCGATGAGACCCGTGATACCGAGGCTCACGTGCCCGAATCATTTTTGGAGGTGCAGTGGTCACGGTTTCCGGGCGGAGAGTGTGACGATCAGTTTGCCACGCAGGTGCAACAATTACTCACGGGGGAGATGCCGTTGCCGAGTGGGAGTGTTCAGCCATCGATGCCCAACCGGTGGCTGTGGTATACCGTGCCGAGCATGATCATTGGTTTGGCCTATGCGATTGTGCCGTTGTTCAAATCCCAATCCGTGGACTCCGCGCCACTTGTTGGGGCGGAACAGCACGCGGTCAAAGCTGCGCCGGCCGCTCAACCGGCTGCGGTGATTTCACCAGCCCTTGCCGCTGTGGAGAAGAACAACAAGTCGATCGCGGTCCTGCCGTTTACCAATATGAGCCCGGATCCGGACAATGCTTTCTTCGCCGATGGCATCCACGAGGACGTGCTCACGAACCTCGGGGTAATCCGCGAATTGCATGTGGTTTCGCGGACCTCCGTCATGCAGTATCGCAAGACGACGAAGCCCATTCCGCAGATCGGGGCGGAGTTGGGCGTGGTTTATGTGTTGGAGGGCAGTGTGCGTCGCGTGGGCAACAAGGTTCGGGTCACCGGACAGCTCATCGACACCCGCAATGATGCTCATGTCTGGGCCAAATCATACGACCGTGATCTTACCGATATTTTTAGTATTCAGGCCGAATTGGCCGAAGCCATTGCCCAGGCATTGGCCGCGGTGTTGAGCCCGCAGGAAAAGTCTCTCCTTGAGAGTCGACCCACGACCAATGCCGCCGCTTATGATCTATACCTGAAGGCACGGGCCAGCCTCAACGGTTACACGGCGGACATGACCTTGGAGGAAGTGGAGGCGGCATTGATCGAAGCCGTGAAACTCGATCCGAAATTTGCCGAGGCATGGGGTTACCTGAGCTTCAATCATGTTTCCCTGTATTTTCATGAATTCGATCGATCCTCTCAGCGATTGGCCAAGGCCAAAGCGGCGATCGAAACCGCTGTGCAGCTGGCCCCGAATGATCCGGTGGTCCTTGAGATGCAGGGTAATTATTACTATTATGGCTACCGCGATTATGCGCGGGCGACGGAGTTCAATCAGCGGCTGCTGAGTATTCGGCCCAATTCTGCGGAAGCCTATGCTCAGATCGGATTGCTTTACCGTCGGCAAGGACGTTGGGCCGAGGCGCTGAGTAACCTGCGACGGGCGAGTCTGCTGGATCCGCGCAATACGACGATCTTCACCAACCTGGGCGAAACCTTGGAAAAGCTTCGTCGCTATGATGAGGCCTTGGTGGATTATCGTCGGGCGATCGCGCTGGCCCCGGGGGATTTATATATGGCTTCAGAAATTCCGTTGCTGGCCTTCTCGGCCCACGGCTCAACCCATGAGATGGATGATTGGCTGGCGGTTCAGAAACCATCTCCAGACGATGAATCACTTTTAACGGAAATTCGGGTGGAGTGGGCCAGTATGACGGGCGGCTGGTCCACTGCGATGCAGTTGTCCGAGGAAATGCGAGACAAGGAAAACGAACCGGATTGGGAGGAGGAGTATGGCCGCTTTCTCGATCTGATTGGGATCGATGATTTGGAGAAGGCACTCGAACTTGGAAATAAAATTAAGCCCCAACTTGATGACCTGCTGCTTGAGCAGGACACCAACAGCTTGCTCTGGTATTTCCGGGCTATGGTTTACGCACTGGCCGGAGATCAGGAATCCGCCCTGCGGTGTGCCCACCGGATTCGTGCGCTGCTCACTGAATCTGCCGATGCGGTGGATGGGCCCGGGAATAGCGAGATGGCAGCACAGATCCATGCCTGGGCGGGCGACAAGGAAGGCGCACTCATAGAATTGGCGCGATTGCTCCGCACCCCTTCAGGCAGCAATGTGCATCATGCGCGTTTTGATATCGGCTGGCAGCCGCTCTTCGGTGATCCGCGCTTTGAGGCGTTGCTTATCGACCCGAAGAACAACGAGCCGTTGTTTTAGGGTTATAAGCTTAGCCATAACCCGTCTGGGGTTCAGTTAATACAGGCGCCGGACTACTTGGTTGCCGATAGTCGGCGAAGCCGTGTGAGGTGTTGGTTAAATTCGTCGAGGTCGTTGGTAATGACGATGCCTGTGTCTTCAAGCAAAGGGGCGTAGGCGTCAGCAGATTCACCTCCCGCGATGATGACGGTTTCTTCGGGTAGCAATTCACGCAGCAGCTTGAGCTCTCCGGGCAACGAAGCGTCATCCGCCGGATGCACGATGCTCAGGATCACAGCCTTGGCGGAATTGGCACTGGCAACATGGGCGATATCAGCCGCGGGTAAACTTGCGCCGAGATAGAGCACGCGCCAACCCAGATCGCGGGCATAGGCCGTTACCATGGCCGCACCCAATTCATGGAGTTGTCCGGTTGGAGTAGTGACAATCATCGCCGGTGCTTTTGTGCTTTCGGCATAAGCCCGGGAGCTTCTCAGCAGGAACGATCTGATTATGCTACTCGCGAAGTGCTCGTGTGCGGCGGATAAGCTGCCCTCGATCCACATATCGCCAATACGTCGGGTGAGGGGACCGATCAGTCTTTCTAGGATTCCACGTTGACCCAGGGCCACAGTGTTGCGCTTGAGGATTGCGTCCAATGCTTCGGCGTCCAATCGATGGACCGCATCAAGCGCTTCTTTGAGACTCTGCTCCGTTAATGAATCCTCAGTCTCACTATCCACCCGGTTCGCATTACCTGCCCCTTCCGATGCCAATTGCATGAGGGCGGGGGTGGGATGGCGCGCGATATCCCCAATGCGATGGCCTTGTTTGGTCAAAACTCCCAGCAGGCGCAGACGTTCGATTTCGTCCTCTGAATAAAGTCTTCGGTTGGTATCTGTCCGGTCAGGTGAGACGGCGTTGTAGCGCTTCTCCCATGCCCGAAGGACATGCGGGGTGATGCCGGCACGTTTTGCCGCAGTAACGATAGAGTGTTGGATATCCACGGTTCAATAAGTGGACAAAGATTAGACATGTTACAAGAATTTACTAATAAAATTGGACAATATATTTTTAAATAAATCACTAACAGTATATTATGATAGTTTCAGAAAAAATATCAAAAATATGTGACATAAGTTTGACAAGTGAATCTTGATTAGACAAAAAATAGACAACATGAATGCTTTTCTTGGACAGACCCCAGCAACTTCAACCCCTACGCATTACGGAAGGGGAGGTGAAATGAAGTCGATCGCGATCATCGGCACCGGCATTGCGGGAATGGGTTGTGCGCACTTTTTACACCGCCACCACCGCGTGACGTTATTTGAACAAAACGATTATGTGGGTGGACACACCAACACGGTGTCGGCGAATGAACCCGGAAGTAACCGCGAGGTGCCCATCGACACGGGATTTATGGTATTTAATTGGGTGACCTATCCGTTGCTTTGCCGACTTTTTGAGCAGCTTGATGTCCCAATCAAACCGACAGATATGTCCTTCAGTGTTACGGATCGGCGCAATGGCATCGAATGGTGTGGATCTTCCCTTAACCACATTTTTGCCCAGCGGCGTAATTTGTTGAGCTGGCGGTTCATCAGCATGGTCCGGAGTATTGACCGCTTCAATCGGGAGGCCATCGCGGCGATGGAGGATTCTGAGACCGCCCACCTTACCCTCGGAGAGTATGTTAAGAAACGGGGTTACGGGACCAATTTTCTCGAAATGTATCTTGTGCCGATGGGTGGGGCGGTCTGGAGCATGCCTCCGGACGAGATGCTGCGCTTTCCGGCTGCCACCTTGCTGCGCTTCTTTCACAATCATGGTTTCCTCGGTCTGCACACGCAGCACCAATGGTGGACGGTCGATGGAGGGGCCCGTGAATACGTGCGCCGGCTTACCGCCCCATGGCGGCAGCATATTCGGGTGGGCGTGGGTGCCGCCAAAGTGGAACGCGAATATGGCATGGTTCAGGTCACCACTACGGATGGCCAACGCCTTCCCTTCGATTCTGTCATCCTGGCGACGCATGCCGATCAGGCGTTGGCGCTGCTGGCGGATCCCACTCCGTCCGAGCGCGAAGTTCTTGGCCGTTTCCATTATCAGGACAACGCTGCGACGCTCCACACCGATGAGTCGGTCATGCCGCGTACCCGCCGGGCATGGGCCAGTTGGAATTATGAGACGGTGCTGGGGGGCGACGGCAAACTTGATCCCGCGACCCATTACTGGATGAACCGATTGCAGGGGGTATCGGAACGGCAGGATTATTTTGTATCGATCAACCGGGCGGAGCACATCGCACCAGAGAAAATTTTGCGCCGCATTGCCTACCATCATCCGTTATTTGATCTGGGGGCGATCAATGCGCAGCCCCGGTTGCCGCAGCTCAACCAGCGTGCCGCCGAATCAACGCAGACCTATTTTGCCGGAAGCTATTTTCGCTACGGTTTTCACGAGGACGCCTTCAAGAGTGCGGTCGACCTTTCGACCCAGTTGTTGGGCGGTGATCCCTGGAATGCTTCCTCTGAACCTGTCACGGCCGGGGAGGCTGCGATCGCCTGACCATGCGCTCCCGTCTGTTCGAATGTCGCATCCTGCACGACCGGTTTCTGCCGCGTCGGCATCGGTTCGTTTATCGCGTATTCATGCTGGGGCTCGATCTGGATGAGCTTGGCCTCGTGGCGAAAAGCACCCGGTTGCTGGGGATCAACCGCGGGGGGCTGTTCAGTTTTCGGGAGAACGATTTTATGCAAACGGGGCAGCCCGTGCACAATCCTTCGACGGCCGTCGCGGCGGTGGCACCCGGCCCTGGAAACACCAGATCGCTGAAGCAACGCGTGGCTGATTTTCTGGTGACTCAAGGCAAGTCGACGAAACCATCCCGTGTTGAATTGATCACCATGCCCCGCGTGGCCGGGTATCTCTTCAACCCGGTTTCATTTTATTTTTGCTATGACGAAGCGGATCGTCCGTTGGCGGCCATTGCTGAAGTTAACAACACCTTCGGTGAGATGAAGCCCTTCCTGCTCGACCGGGATTGTTGGAATGGACGCGCCTTTCGGTTGCGTGTGCCCAAGCATTTCTACGTGTCACCGTTTTCAGATGTAAATGTGACCTTTGATTTTAAACTCCGTCCCGTGGGCAACCAGCTGGCCCTGCAGATCGACGACCACGCGGCCGGACAACGTACACTCACGACCATGCTGACGGGTCGGGCACGGCCGCTGCGCGATCGCATGCTGCTTTGGTTTTTCGCCAAATATCCGCTGCTTACCGTGAAGGTGATTGCGGCCATCCACTGGCAGGCCTTCCGACTTTACTTAAAGAGCATACCCTGGTTCCGCAAAGCGGCTCTCCCGGCTGATCAACGCGATTTATTCAATCCTCATTCCTCCATCAAGGCCCGGAGTCATCCCTGATTCCTGTAATCATGAAAACAGCAACCCCCACTTCCTCTTCCGTCCTGCTAACCGATCAATCAATCGTGACTCCCAACGATCGCCACGTTGCGCCGTCTGGGCTTCAGCGGGCTTCCCGGTTTCGCGGCATAGTCGTCGCCATGTTCAGCCAAATGCATCGGGGGCAACTCACGCTGCGTTTGCCTGATGGATCGCGGCTCAATTTTGGTCAGGCTGACGTGGTCAACGTGGATCCGTTGCCATCGGGGATTGCACCCGCCGCACACATCGAGGTGCGCAATGAACGATTCTTCCGGCGGTGCGTGCTCGCGGGTGACATTGGTTTTGGCGAAGCCTACGTGGAGGGGGACTGGGATTCACCGGATGTGACGGCGGTCATTGCCTGGTTCATTCTCAATATCGACAGCGCGCCGACTCTTTCCGGTTCGGCCCGTCGTCTGGCCCATGATTGGCTGCTCAACCTGATGCGGTTCAGCAACCGCATCGGTCATCTGCTGCGGCCGAATTCGCCCGAGACCGCCAAGCGCAACATTCGTGAGCATTACGATGTTTCGAACTCATTTTTCGAACTGCTGCTCGACCCCTCGATGATGTATTCGAGTGCGATCTGGACCCGGTCCGATGACACCCTGGCGCTGGCCCAGGAACGTAAAAATGAATCCCTTTGTCGCCTACTCAAATTGCAGGCGACGGATCGCGTGCTCGAGGTGGGAACGGGATGGGGCGGCTGGTCGATCCATGCTGCGCGGCATTATGGTTGCCATGTCACCACCCTGACCATTTCGGCTGAACAATATTCACTGGCCAAGCAGCGGGTCCACGATGCCGGCCTGGCCGAAAGCATCGAGGTCCAGTTGGTGGATTTTCGCGAGTGGCACGGCAGCTACGACAAGATCGTATCGATCGAAATGTTGGAGGCGCTGGGGCATCGCTATCTCCCTGATTTTTGTCGATTTGTGGCGAGATCGCTCCGGCCGGAAGGCTTGCTCGCGATGCAATTCATCACCTGCCCAGACGGCCGCTACCAACAGTTCCGTCGGGGGGTGGACTTCATTCAGAAGCACATCTTCCCCGGCTCGTTGCTGCTCTCACTGAACCGGGTGAATGAACAGCTCACCCGGGCCGGGGACTTCGTCCTCAATCACGTGGCCGATCACGCCCAGGATTACGCCCGGACGCTCCGAACCTGGCATGGCAATCTGGGTGCACAACGCCCGGCGATCGAAAAACTTGGATTTGATGACGGCTTTTTCCGTCGTTGGTCCTACTACCTGAATTACTGCGAGGCGGCGTTTGCGATGCGCAATATCTCCGTGGTGCAGACCCTGCACACCCGTCCCAACAATCTGGCCTTGTCCACCCAGGGCAACGGTCACCCGGAGATCACTTCATGAAAACGTCCCTTTCCGTTTGGTTGCTGCGCGGCCTCTTTGCCGTGGTATTTGGATCAATGCTCGGTGTGACGAGCTGGGCCAGTCTGCACTGTCCACTCTTTGATATTCCTTCCGATGTGATCGGGCATCCGTGGTTTATGGCCACCCTGCTCGATGCGTATTGGGGGTTTATCACGTTCTATGTCTGGGCGGCTTGGAAGGAGCGCAGTGGTGCGGCTCGTGTGCTCTGGCTACCGGCGGTGCTGTTGCTCGGCAATTTCGCCATGGCGGCCTATTTCCTCCGTGAGCTTTTCGCGATTCGCACGACCGAGGAAATTGGGCTCGTGTTTACCCGGCGCAATCCCGGACACCTACTGCTTCCTGGCGCGCTCATGGCCGCTGCGGTGGTGGTGCTTTTAATCGCATGAATCAGCTGACGACAGTCTCCATGGCCGCACCCGGTCCAGCCAAAACCCAACGTGATTTTTGGCAGAAGCGCATGCGTGATCCCTTGGTCGGTTTTCTGGCCCAGGGCGCCACTCCGGTGGCATTGTCCCGTGCGATTGCGGTGGCGGTGGTTTGCGGGGTGTTTCCTTTTCTGGGCGCGACGACGCTGCTAACGCTCGGGGCCGGTTTGCTGCTACGCCTGAATCAGCCCGTCATGCAGACCGTCAATTATCTGCTCAGCCCGGTGCAGCTGTTGCTGATTCCGGTTTTTGTGCAGGCGGGTGCCTGGATCCTCGGAGCCAATGCCACCGGTTTCTCGCTGACCGCCATGCTGGAATTCGCCCGCGAGGGTTCGGTTGGGGAGTTCCTGATACAATTTGGCTGGGCCGGTGCGTATGCCTTGGTGGCTTGGTTGGTGGCCGCGCCTTTGATTTACGCGCTGGGCTTGCTGGTGGTTTCTCCGGTGATCAATCGACTCGCCGCTAATCGGGTGCAACCGGAGGTGAAATCATGAACGGACTGATACTGGCTGGCATCGCGGCGGTGGCGCTGGGTATGCTCTTTGCCGCAACGTTCTGGTTTGGCCGTCGTATCGACAACTACAGCGTGGTCGATGTGGTCTGGAGTTATGCCTTTGGCGCGCTGGTGATTTTCTATGCCTTGGCCGCGGAGGGTTGGTGGGTACGCCGCCTGATCATTGCCGTCATGGTGGTAGCTTGGTCATTGCGGCTTGGCACGCATCTTTTCCGCCGGGTGCGCTCCCACCACCCGGTTGAAGATGGCCGGTATCGCGAGATGCGCGAGCGGTGGCGGGCCAATCTCGGAGGTAAGATGTTCGCATTTTTTCAATTCCAAGCCGTGTCGGTCGTCGTGCTCGGGTTACCGTTTCTCTTTGCCGTGACCAATCCGGATCAAGCACTGGGGCCATGGGAAATTGCGGGCACTTTGTTGTGGCTGATCGCGTGGCTGGGCGAGGCCATGGCGGATGCCCAACTGGCGCAATTCAAACGCGACCCGGCCAATCGGGGCCGCGTCTGTGATGTCGGACTGTGGCGGTACAGTCGTCATCCCAATTACTTTTTCGAATGGCTGATCTGGGTCGGATTTTTTCTTTTGGGGTGTTCTGCTGGCTGGGGCTGGATTGGTTTCATAGCCCCGGCCAGCATTTTATATCTCCTGCTCAAAGTCACCGGTGTGCCCCCGACCGAGGCTCAATCCTTGCGCAGCAAAGGTGAGGCTTACCGCCGTTATCAGGCCACCACCAATGCCTTTTTCCCCGGTCCCCCGCGGACCACGACCGCCGCGCCGCCGCGCTGATCGGGCCGATTCCTCCTACCCAATAAACCACTCTTATCATGATCGATACATTATTAGAACACGACCTCTTGCCCGACTTCGTTGTCAGAACCGGAATACGTCGGCTACTCAACCAGCGCTTGCGCGACGAGGCCCAGCCAACGGAAGACGCGAACCAAAGGTATCTCGAAACTTACGCAGAGAACTTGCGTACCCGACCCATTGCCGAGCAGACGCTCGCGGCCAATGAGCAGCACTATGAAGTGCCGGCGGAGTTCTACCGGCTCTGTCTGGGTCGGCGGTTGAAATATTCGGGCTGCTACTATCCCACGGGCAACGAAACCCTCGACGAGGCCGAGGAAGCCATGTTGAGCCTTTACGTGGAACGGGCCGGTCTGGTCGATGGTCAGCGGCTGCTGGATCTTGGCTGCGGTTGGGGTTCGCTCTCACTTTATCTGGCGGAGCGGTTTCCACATGCCCAAATCACGTCCGTGTCCAATTCCGGCAGTCAGCGACTGCACATCGAGGCACAGTGCCGACAGCGTGGACTGTCGAATGTGAAGGTGATTACCGGTGATATCAATGAGCTCGAGTTACCGACGGAAGCCTATGATCGCGTGCTTTCGATCGAAATGTTCGAGCACATGAAAAACTATGAGCGATTGCTCGCCCAGATTGCGGGTTGGTTGGCTCCGGGCGGGAAGCTTTTTGTGCACATCTTCACCCACCATCGGCTCGCCTATCATTTTGTCTCCCAAGGGCCCAGTGACTGGATGGCGCGGCATTTTTTCACCGGCGGTCAAATGCCCTCACATGATTTGCTGTCCCGGTTTCAAAATCACTTGCGCCTCGACTCCGAATGGCAGGTTAACGGCGTCCACTACCAGCGCACCGCCGAGCATTGGTTGCGCAACATGGACGCTAATCGCGAAGCGATCATGGTCCTGTTTGCCCAAACCTACGGCCCCAAGCAGGCGCTGAAATGGTGGGCTTATTGGCGCACCTTTTACATGAGTTGTGCCGAGCTCTGGGGCTATCGGGAAGGGCGGGAGTGGATTGTGAGTCACTACCTTTTTGAAAAACCTCCGGTATGAACCGGGGCATCGATGACATGATCAACTTAGCGAAAAGACTTTTCATTGGGGTTTGCCTTCTGGCGCTGTGTCCCGCCTTGACCCGGGCGGATGAGGCATCGGTTGATGACTTGGTGGTTGAAGGGTTGAGCCTGGAGCGGCAACTCGACCCACGTGGTGCGCTCGTGGCATTCCGCGGCGCCGCGGCCGTGCGACCCGATGATGCGTTCATCCAGCAAAAAATCGCCCAGCAACTCAGCGATGCGGCGTTTATCGAGACCGATATCCAAGTGCGTACCCGGCTCACCAACGAGGCGCTGGAGTATGCCCAACGGGCGGTTGAACTTGATCCGAAGTCTGCCGTGGCCCGGCTTTCACTGGCCGTGCTTTACGGGAGGCTTTCGGTGGAAAGTGGGGTTCGCACCAAAATCAAATATGCGAGAATGATCCAGGAAAATGCCGAGAAGGCTCTGGTTCTGGAGCCCGACTATGCCTGGGCTTGGCATGTGCTGGGACGCTGGCACGTGGAGATATCACAGTTGGGTATGACGCGACGAGCGATCGTCAACTTGGTGTTTGGGGGATTGCCCGATGCATCCCTAAAGGAAGGTATCCGCATGCTGGAAGAGGCGGTCAGACTGGAAAGTGATGCGGTGGGGCATCGGGTTGAGCTGGGGTTTGCCTATCAGCTGGCGGAACGTTTTGACCAGGCACAGTTGTGTTGGGAAGAGGCGTTGGCGATGCCGTCGACTACCATTTATGATCCCCTGGCCAAGCAGCGGGCATCCTCTGCGCTGGCCGCTATCCGGGCAGGGTGAGGGCAGGTGAATCTGGCCTGAGCATGGTGTGCGCCGCGCTTGCCCGCGAGGCTGGTTTACTTTGAGCTGGGCGGAATGATCTCTCTGCTCGATGGCCAGGGACCGGGGAAAAAGAAGACGCCGGAAAAGGTGTTTTCGCTGCGACTTGATGTGGTGGGCACGGACCCGCGGATTTGGCGCCGGGTGTTGGTGCGCGAGTCGATGTGGCTGTCGCGATTGCACGACAGTATCCAAGTGCTTTTTGATTGGTTCGACTACCAGACCCATGCGTTTTGTTTGGATGATTTACGCTTGGGTAATCCGGTTCGACGAGAGGGGATTCACGTGGAGGATGATCGCGACGTGGCCTTGGCCGATCTCGACCTCGAACACCGCGGACGATTTATCTACGAATACCATTTCGGTGAAGGGTGGCAGATGGACATCAAGGTGGAGCAAACCTTGGTGGTGGAGAAGGGGCGTTATTATCCGCAATGCATTGCGGGAGAAAGAGCGGGTCCCCCGGAGGATTGCGGTGGACTCGAGGCGTTTCATAATCTGCTGGCCTGCATCAAGGAACCGGAGTCCGATTTGGGCAAAGAATGGCTGGGGTGGTTGGGGCCGGACTATGATCCGAAAATCTGCGACTTGGAAAAGATCAACAAGGCCCTGCGCAAAATCGAAAAATGAGCCTACAACTCGCTAGGCTTTGAGCGCGCCGCTAGTGAGGCCCCGCACAAAAGACTTGGTGGCGAATACGAACAGCACCAAGAGCGGCAGGCTGCTCAACAGATAGGCGGCGAACATCGTGCCGACATCGCTGTTGAAAGAAGAACCGGAGAGCAGGAAGAGTCCCGAGGCGACGACGGCATGTTTGTCGTCACTGCTGACGATGTAGGGCCAGAGAAAATTATTCCATGTGCCCAGCAGGTTCATCATGGCAACCACGGCGAAGATCGGTCGAGATAGCGGAAACACGAGATAGCGATAGAGGTGCCAATGTCCGGCGCCATCGAGTCGCGCTGATTCAAAGAGCTCTTCCGACAGTCCCGCAAAAAAACTCCGGAACACAAAAATAGCGAAGACTTGGCCACCCGCGAGATAAGGCAGCACCATCGCGGCATAGGTATCGAGCAGTCCGAGTTGCTTCACGAGCAGGAAACTCGGCACGAGTGTGAGCACGCTGGGGAAAACCATGGTAGCGAGGATGAACGTGAAGATAAACCGTCGGCCCAGAAACCGGTAACGCGCGATAATATACGCGGTGCCCGAACCGAGGCAGCATACCCCGAGGGCCGTGAGCCCCGAAACGATGAAAGAGTTGACCACGTAGGGTTTCAGCACCCCCCAGGCCCGGGTCGGACCCCGGAACAACCGACCACTATAGATGGAGGCCGCAGCACGGCGTGAAAATTCCGCCGTGGTGCCGTCCTCTTGTTGGATGAGGATGGGACGATCATCAGCGGTGATCGTGCGACCAGCCACTTGGGCGAGGCCCTTGACCGAACTAGGCAGGGCAAAAAATCCGTGATAGAATTCCGGGGTGGAGCGGAAAGCGTTGTTCACCATGAAGGCAAACGGTGCCAACGTGAGAAATGCCGTGATCAGCAACACGCCATGGATGAACCAGGTGGAACGTGGTTTCATATCTCGTCCCCCTGCAGTTCTTCGGTCGAACGGAAATAGCGCAGATTGAGCAGAGTGAGAGTGAGGATCGCCACAAACAGCAGCACGCCGATGGCACAGGCGTAGCCCATACGTTGAAAGCTGAAGGCGTTGTAATACATCCACAGTCCCGGCACCATGGTCTTGAAGCCGGGACCGCCTTTCGTGAGCACGAGGAGAGATTCGAATCCCTGCACCCCGCCAATGACCGTCAGGATGACGATGAGTTTTATCTGGCTCAAGACGAGAGGGAGTTCGATCCGGAAAAACCGGTTCAGGCCGGTGCAACCTTCGAGAGTGGCAGCTTCATTTACACTATCGGGGATGTTGGAGAAACCGGCGTAATAAATCAGAACTTCGAATCCGCCCACAAAAGGGAATCCGATGCACATCACGGCGGCGAGAGCCGTCTGGGGATCACCCAACCACCCGCGGGTCCACGAAGTCAGACCGATCATATTGAGCGTTTCGTTAAGCATACCGTATTCAGCAAAGATCATGCGGCTCCAGAGCAGTTGCACGGCGATAGCCGGTACTACCATGGGAATGAGGAAAGCGAGCCGATAGTAATGCCGCGCGCGTTCACCGGGCAGGGCGTAGATCAATCGGGCGATGATGAGAGGAAAGATCATGCGCACCGCCACGTTAAAAAACGTGAGCAGAAACATGTTTAGCACCGACACCCAGGTGGGTGGATCCTGCGTGAGATATTCCACGTAATTGGCGAGGCCCACATATTGGGGTTTGGTGCCGACTTCGAATTCGTAGAACGACTTGAGAAAAGCCCAAACCACCGGCAGATAAACGAAGGTCAGCAACAGGGCGATGGTCGGCAGGATGATCAGGTAGCAACCACTATTGAAACGGAGTCGGCCGAAAAACCGTTCCCGGGAGGAGATGGGGAGCGTGGTATTCATGGGTTGTCGGTGGGGAGGTCCTGATAGGTGGCTCGCACTGGGGCAAGCCGCTCCCACGCTTGCTCGAGAGGGGCCAGATCAGGTTTTTTACGGCGAATGAAATTGGCCGTGGCGGTGTCGACGTTGCGCCACTGCCAATCGAGAAAACCCTCGAGATCGATGCCGTCGCGCAAGTAAAGGTTCAGCATGCGTTCGAGGATATTGTTGAAGCGAAGATCGAAGGACAAGGTCCACATGGCGGTGGCGTAGCGGCGTTCCAGAAATCGCTCGAATGGCTCCAGCTCAGGCAACACCGGCACACCAATGATGTTGGGAATGAACCCGGCGAATTCGTTGACGATCGTCTCGGTATTTTCGGGTAGGCAGATGAACTGGAGCAGGGCGACGACCCGGAGCAGTCTTTCGGAATGTTCGATCCGGGTGACGAAGGGCAGGGTGGGGTCAGTATCACCCACGGCTGAATTGGTGATCTCGTATTGATTGCCAGCTCCACCGATCACGCACATCGGCACCCCGGAGGCATAAGGTGAATCCGCCAACGTGAGCCGGGGGGGATAAAACACCCCCCAGTCGAAGCCGAGGTTGGGATCGGCCTCGAGGCGACCAACCAACCAACTCCCTTCCCAGATCATCACCGTCTCTTGATTTATAAAGCCACGGATGGATGAGTTATCACGACTGCAATAATCATAGAATTCCCGTAGAATTCGCCAGACTTCCGTATAACGAGGATCGCGTGCGGTGAAAAACCCATGTCCATGCAGCACGGTAAGCTCGTCGGGATCCAAATACCCCTGCAAATAAGCTTCCCGCGCCGGATCCTGATGAAGATCAATGCCCGGCAGCAGATTGAAATAAAGCTGGTCAAAGATGAGCCCCAGCAACCATCCCGTCAGATGATCGACGTTTAGCCCCAGCGAGGATTTACCGGCCGCAAGCACTTGTTGAATTAGCGTGATGAACTCGGTCCAAGTGGTGGGCGGATGCAAGCCGTGTTCGGCGAAGAAGGTTTTGTTGTAGAAAATACCGGTTTCCACCATATCGAGGCTGATGCAATAGTTGCCCCCATCGGGCGCTTCTTTGCCGCGGGTCACCGCTTGGTAGCGAAACATGTCCCACCACTGTTGATAACCGGGAGCTTCGGGCTGACCCCGGGCCACGACAAATGGGTTGGGCTGTTCCAGAAAGCGGTCGAGGGGCACATACCATTGTTTCTGCACATCAACCCAGACGTCCTCGACATTGACCGACATAATGTCGGGGGCTTTCCCCCCGCTGAGTTGGGTGACGAGGTATTCTCGAGAGTTGGGGGTGTTGATTATGTCGACCCGGGTGTCGGGGAATTGCCTTTCGAAAGCCGCCACAACCTTGGTCACTCCCTCCAATGGCTGGCCGAAGCCTTGGGGCACGGTGCCGGGGAAATACTGCAGTCCCGGCGAAAATCGGATCACATATTTGATCTTCGATCCCGGATCCGGTTTGGCGGCGTGCAGGTCGCTTTGACTAAGCGACCCGGCTATGACCACGACCAAGGCCAACACTTTGTTGAAAGGGGAGAATACGCGAAGGATCACGGAGAGGAAGACCGTTGCGGAAAATCGAGCCAGTAAAGATCACGCCCGAGGCAGGGCGATATAAAACCACGCGGGGTTGACGGACACAAAAAACCCCAGCCAGCGAACCGACGGGGATTTGAAACCAAGGAGGTAAAAGCAGGATTATTTGTAGGAACGCGTCTTCTTCCAGTCGCTGCGATCCGTGAAGGTCGTGACGGGAGGAGCGGCGGGTTCATGCTGACGGGCGAAGCCCAAGTAAGTGCGCTCGCGGCGGCTGGATTCGGCCAGGGTCTGGCTGAGAATTTCACCGGCCCGCGCTTTGGTGAGAGCCTCCAGCGCTTTCAATGTTTCTTCCTGCCGACCCCAATCGGCATCCTTGTTGTAGCCAAGCTCGAAGAAGCGCGACGCACGTTCGGCCACGGTTTTGTCGTTCTCCAATAGTTTGGCCCGGACACCGCCTTTGATGGTGTTCCATGCCTCGTCTGGCATCCCGGCGAGCAAGTCAGGCAGCGTGGCAATGAAGGCCTCGGATTTACCCTCCATCTCATCGGCCAGATGTTCACCGGATTGAATGATGAAGTAGGCGTAGGTGGTGTGCTCCTCAATATCGGCACCGCCCCAAACAATGTAGCCGAGCTGCTGGTGCGTGCGCATTTCGGTGTAGTAAGGTTCGGCCATGAAGTTGGACAGGGCGAGCGTGGCCGCCCGCAATTCGGGCGTATCGTCGCCAATCACATATTCGCGCCAGTAGACGGAATTGTTGCCGACGAGTTTCTCGTTGGTGCGCACGGACTCACCCGGCTTCATTTGCAGCAGGTTGCGGCTCAGCAGGTCTTCTGCGGCGACCCCCGATACTTTCAACACGGAGCTAAATCGACGGGCGGCCGCGACGGCATCCACCGCAGTAACATTGCCGTACACCAAGGCCTGAATCTTGCCCTTGGCATAGAGTTGCCGGGCGAACTTCTGCACGTCGGCCAAAGTCACCTCCTGGGCCACGGGGAGTTGTTCGTCGGGACGATAATAAAATTCGCGCACGACGGTGCGCCGGGTCTGGGAGATGATCTTATAGGCGTCGAGACGTGGGAAACTGGCATAACCTTGCACCAACCGGTCCTTGAGCGCGGCGAAGCGTTCGGCGCTGAGTTCGAAGTTGATCAGATTAGCGGCGATCTTGTCCCGCAGACGCGTGGCGGATTCATCATAGCCGCTGAGCGACATTTTCACACCTTCGAGATCGGCCGAGAAACCGAAGTTCAATCCGGCTTGTTGCGCGGCGTAGGCGGTTTCGTTCAGGACTTCGTTAACGCAGGTTTCGTAGAATTTAAGCAGCACGGAATTTTCCAGCGAAGCCATGGACCGGGGCAAACGGAAGCGGTAGATTTCCGCGACCATCGGACGTTCAAATTCGGTGTCCTGGGCGAAGTAAAGGTCGAGGCCAGGCTCGGAAATCAGAGTCACCGGTTGGTAGGGTCGCAGGGCCGCTTCGGTCGGGATGAAGGGATTGGCCTTGGGCAGTTGAATCGACGCCACCGGGGCGGGATTAAGCAACGCGGTGTAGGCTTCACCCGCGTCCTCGGTGTAGGAATATTTCGTGCCGTAATAATGCTCCACTTTGTCGGTGGTCAGGCCTTTGGCCATGAGAGTGGCCATGAGGTTGTCGGGCCGCAATTGATCCAGCACCATCTTGTAGGCTTCGGGATCTTCCTTGAGCCAGAGATAGGGACCACGCTCTGCGATATCGAACGGATAGTCCCGGAGACGATTGGCCATCTCGGTGGCGCGTCCGGCGCCTTCGCCCTTGTCTTTGAACATCTCATCGAGCCGGGCCATGGCGCGACGTTCATTGAAGAGGTATGAGGGGTAATCCGACGTGCGCAGTTGATTGATGGCTGCGAAAACCAGATTCATCACGTGCGGGTGTTGCTCCAAGCCGGCGGGCGTCAGCTTGATGTTGATGTTGAACCACCCGAAATCCTCCGTGCGGGCTTCGCCCCCGGCGCTAAGACCGGTCGCCAGACCCTCGGCCTTGAGTTGGGAGAGCAGGCTGCCTTCACCTTCGTAACCGAGGATGTAGCCGATCAGCTCGGAGGGCTTGCTGGTCCAGAAATCGCGCGTGCCGGGCAAAGTGAAAACCAAGCCGAGTTGGCGCACGTCCTTGAGCGGCTCCATCTGGATGAGGCGCAAAGCGGCTTTGCGTGACAGGTATTCGGGGTCGAAGCGCAGGGTCTCGAATTTATGATCAATGACCGGTGAGAAATAAGTCCGCACCCAGGATTCGAGTTGATCGAGCGAGGCTTTGCTCACCACGGACAGCGTCATCTGATTGGCGCTGTAATATTTTTTGTAGAAAGCCATCAGCTCCTCGCGCGTGGTGCCGGTGAGGGTTTCCTTGTTGCCGATGTTGTAGTGATTGGCGGGGTGGTCGGCGTTGGAGATGCTGCAATTGAGCTGAAACTCGCGCCAGTCGTCGTTCTCGAGCCGAAATTGGGCTTCGGAATTAACGGCATTCATTTCCCGCTCGGTGAAGGTGGGGGAAAACAGCGGGGCGATGAAGAATTGGGAAAAACGGTCCAACGCGCCCTCGAGGGCTTCGTGGCGGATTTCGAAATGGTAGTTGGTATGGTCCTCAGCGGTGTAGGCGTTGTTGTAGCCACCATTGCTCCGCAGGTAATTGGAGTAGTCGGATTCGTCGGGATATTTCTCGGTGCCGAGGAAGAGCATGTGCTCGAGGAAGTGGGCGAGACCCTGACGGTCCTTGGGGTCACTGATGGAGCCCACCCCGACCGCCAGTGACGCGGAGGACTTGTTCAGCTTGGGATCGGATACGAGGAGCACCTTGATACTGTTATCGAGGGTGAAGCGGCGGTAGGCCGTCTCATCGTTGGGTGCCTGCTGGAGAGGCGGGATATCGAGAGAGGTTTCGGCGCACAGATTCAGGGCAGAAAAGGCGACGACACACGTGAGGAGGAGACGTGATTTCATAGGGGAATAAGAGATGGACAATGGACTTTTTAAGACATTCGCCAAGGCGTTTGCGATCAATGCGGCGGCTTAGGCCATTTGGCTTAAAACAACTGTTTGGCTAAATCCAGCGGATTTCGATCAAACCAGTTTGTAACGTATTATGTTACAAACTGGGTCGTGGTGCCTGCATCAGGATCTTTTCCTTCAAATGCGTATTACGTTTTTTCGATTCGCTGTTGCGCACGGCCATGGCGTAGGCGGCGGGTTCGCCGACGAGGAAGACTTTTTTACGACCACGCGTGATCGCGGTGTAGATGAGGTTGCGCTGCAGCATCATGAAGTGCGCTTTGAGCAGGGGCACGATGACGACCGGATATTCGCTGCCCTGTGATTTGTGGATGCTGATGGTGTAGGCCAGGGCGAGATCTCCGAAGGCGCCGCGATCAAAGACGTGGGATTCGCCGTCGAAATCGGCGGTCAACGTGCCGTTGACGCCGTCGATCAAAGTGACGGTGCCGATGTCGCCGTTGAACAGGTTCTTGTCGTAGTTATTGCGCAGTTGGATGATTTTGTCACCGGGTCGGTATTCACCGGTGTTGGTGCGCAAGGCCTGGCGATCGGGGTTGAGCGCGGCCTGCAATTGCTGGTTGAGATTGCCGACGCCCGCAATGCCCCGATGCATCGGCGCGAGCACTTGCACATCGTGGATCGGATGCGGCCACTTTAATTTTTGGGGCACAAACTCGGTGCAAATCTCGATGATCTTTCGCAGGCAATCCTCTGCATCGATCGCCATGATGAAATTCAGATCCGACCACACGGGCGCATCGGCCACGTTGGACAGCACGGGCGGCAAGGTGGGATCACCGGAATTGATGGCATGTGCGGTGATCACGATCTGGCTTTGCCCCTGCTGGCGGTAGATAACGGAGAGGCGTGTAACGGGCACTTGCTCGGTGGCGATGATGTCCTTCAAGACATTGCCTGCACCCACACTCGGCAATTGATCGGTATCGCCCACGAGCAAGAGGTGCGCGCGCGCCGGCACCGCTTGCATGAGCGCCGAAGCGAGGCGCGAATCGAGCATCGAGGCTTCATCAACGATGAGAAAATCGGTTGCGAGCGGGGAGGATTCGTTGGCCACGAACCCCCCCTTGGACGCGTCGTATTTTAGCAGGCGATGGATGGTGGAGGCGAAGCCTCCCGTGGTCTCAGCGAGGCGCTGGGCAGCGCGACCGGTCGGTGCGGCCAGATGCACGCGCACTTTTTTAGCGCGCAGAATTTCAACCAAGGCACGCAGAATGGTAGTCTTGCCCACACCGGGTCCGCCGGTGATGACCGAGATTTTGCTCTGCAGGGCGCTGCGCAGGGCGGCGCGCTGCAACTCGTGATAGGCGAAGCCGGCTTTCTCTTCGGCCCACTTCACCGCGGCATCGACTTTGATGCTCGGCAGGCAACTGGAGACCTTGCCCAGCCGCGCGATCACATCCGCGATCTTTTTTTCAGCGCGATCGTTGTGTGGTAATTGAATGAGCCCGGAGCCCGGTAAAGGATTGACCACGCCCGTTGGCCAATGGCGAACCAGGTATTTGTTGTCCACCAGCGCGATCAGGCGGGCCTCGACGAGTTTTGAATCCGTTTCCAACAAGAGTGACGTGTGATCCCGCAACTCCGCCTCGCGGAAACCGGTGTGGCCTTCCTCCTGCAACGTTTCGAGCGCGTAAAGGATGCCGGCGTCGAGCCGGGGAGGGGCGTCATTGGCGAACCCGAGATTAATGGCGATGCGATCGGCCGTCTTGAAGCCGATGCCATCGACCTCGCGCGCCACGCGATAGGGCTCCTGCATGAGGATGCGCTTAGCGTCATGGCCGAAACGGTTGACGAGCTTAACGCATTGCGAAGGCGTGACGCCGTAGGTCTGCAGAAAGATGTAGAGTTCACGTTCGGTCTTTTTTTCGTCCCACGCGGACTTGATGGAGGAGGCCCGTTTTTTTCCGATGCCAGCCACATTGCGCAGTCGGCCGGACTCCTCACTGAGTACGCGAAACGTGTCCGTCCCGAAGGCGTCCACGATTTTATTGGCATAGACCTTGCCGATGCCGGGCACCAAACCGCTGCCGAGATATTTGCGGATGCCATAGACGGAGGACGGCAATTCGCTTTTGAAGGAAGCAATTTTGAATTGCGCACCGTGTTGCGCATGCCGGGTCCACTCTCCCTCCAGATGCAACGTTTCGCCGCATTCGACCCCGGGCAGGGGACCGACAATCGTCACCTTGGCGGTGTCGTCTTCCTCCGGGCTATCCTTGCCGTCAGGGCGAAATTCCGCGATGGTGTAGTGATTCTCCTCGTTGAAGAAGATGATGCGTTCAAGGACGCCGGTCAGGGAGTTGGTTACGGGTTGAGCCACAGCTTATGGGACAAAAGCAAAGAATTGCGCTGAGGCAACTGCGCGAACAATCGACTTTGACCACAAACCTCCCACGTTTTGTCTCATGCTTTATTTTGAGGACGTGCAGGTGGGAGACCGGTATCACTCGGCTGAACACGTGATGACGGAGGAGGAGATCATCGCCTTTGGGCGACAGTACGATCCCCAGTTGTTCCATACCGACGCGGAAAAAGCGAAGGCGACATTTTTTGGTCGCTTGGTCGCCAGTGGCTGGCACACGGCCGCCGTCAGCATGCGCCTGATGGTGCTAAGTAACATGGAACTCGATGGCGGAGTGATCGGATCGGGCGTGGAGGCGATGCGTTGGCCGCGCCCCACTTTCCCGGGAGATCGCCTGCGCGTGGTGATGAAGGTGGAAGCCAAAAGTGAAGTGCAGAACCGGCCGGAACGCGGTTCGATCAAGCTGCGTTGCCGCACGCTCAATCAACACGACAAGATCGTGCAGGATATGACGGCCAATCTCGTGATTGCGCGTCGTCCTGTCGTCGCACAGCCCGAACAAAGCGAAAGTTGACTGGAATGAATGACCCGCAGAAATGGATTTACGCGGCCGCAGGCTTCAATGTGGCGTTGGCTGGTTTTCACCTGTGTTTCTGGCGGATTTTTAGGTGGCAAGCGGAACTGCCTCGTTTGCACGCGGTGAACCGTGGCGCGATGCAGATGATGAACATCATGTTGATCGTTGGGTTCCTGTTGGCGGCAGGTTTGCAATTGGCCTTTACCCAGGAAATGACGACCACGACGCTGGGTCGCGCCCTGTTGGGGAGCATGACGGTATTTTGGTTGGTGCGGGCGTTATTACAACCGGTGGTCTTTTCGGGTCCACCGCTGGTGCGTTGGGCCTTCGGCTTCATATTTCTGCTGGGAAGCGCGTTGCATGCCGGGGCACTATGGGGTTAGAAAATAGGGCATGATCCCCGCTGCCAATATCCTGATCGCACTCGTCGCATTGCTGCACCTCTACTTTCTGGTGCTCGAAATGTTTCTGTGGACGAAGCCCTATGGCCGCCGCGTCTTCAAGTTGACCGCAGAGAAGGCCGAGATGACCAAGGGTCTCGCGATGAATCAGGGGCTCTACAACGGCTTCCTCGCCGCGGGTCTCGCGTGGGGCCTTTATGCCGGGGAGGATGGGTATCCGATCAAGGTGTTTTTCCTGGGCTGCATCATCATCGCCGGAGTATTTGGTGCAGCGACGGTGGGTCGCAAAATTCTCTGGGTGCAGGCGGTGCCGGCGGCGATTGCGTTGGCTCTGACCTGTGCGAGTAACGGGTGAAGTCAAATGTAGGGCCGGGCAATCTGATGCCTATGTCCCCGGATTATACCCAATCATTTCACGCAGGCGCGTCGCGTAATGGCAGAAGTTTGGCCACGAGACGTCGGAGGGGACGTTGTGGTCGAGGTCGGGGATGTAACGGCCGCTCTCCAGCGCCGGGCGGATGCGCTCCAACTCGGCGTCGATCGCCGCGGGGTCGACGGCGAGGGCACGTTTGTCGATGCCACCCATCAGAGCGAGGCCGGGGTATTTTTTCCTGAACACGTTCACATCGGCGCCGGCGGCCACTTCCATCGGGAAGAGGAAATTTACGCCGGTTTCCAGCATCGGCGGCACGATGAGATCGGGCTGGCCGTCGGTGTCCACTGAGATGACGGGGATGTCGTGCGCGCGGGCGAAGGCTTGGACGCGGCGGTAGCACGGGGCCATGAATTCGCGCCAGTGTGCCGGCGAAATCAGCGGCCCCTGCCGCCCGCACATGTCCTCCCAGAGGTGAATCATATCGACCCGCACCTCGCGCACCACGTGACCGAAGATCTCCAGATAGAGGCCGGTCATGTGGTCCATGATTTCGTGCACGAGGCCGGGCTCGTCACAGAATGCCATCAGACACTCCTCGTCGCCAAGCAGCCAGCGCAGCGAGCCGAAAATACCGCAGTCGGGATAGGTGCCAAGTTGCAGTGGGATGCCGGCGGCGGCCCAGACGCGAGCTTGCGCGAGCCAGTTGGTGTCGAACCGGTGCGGGTCGGCGGGATCGAGGCGCTCGTCTCGGTAGCGGAGCCAGTCGTCGCGGCATTTTATCGGGAAATCGATGAACTCCGACATGCTTTCCACGGCCTTGAGGTTGCGTCGGGTAATACCCCAGCTGTCGATGGAGGTGACCGATTCGGCGTCCTCACTGACGATGGCGTTGAAATCCGGTTGGGGCCCGAGCCGCACGGGAATAACCTTGGGCAGCTCGTCGGCGCCGAAATGCGCGCGTACGTCGGCGAAAGACTGAAACTCCGCGGGTAGGCCCTCGCCCTTCCAGCGTTCCCAAGTGCCAGCCCAGACCCACCAGAAGAGCCAGTAGGGGGCACGGTCGGTGGGCTGGCCGTGCACGGTGGCGAGAAAACGTTCGCGGTGGGTCACGTTGGCGGGGAAAAGGAATCGAAATGACAGGGGCGGTCGTCCCCCAGCACCTTCGTGGCGCGTCTTTGTTCAGACAGATTTGCAAACATCTGCATACAAACACTCATGACCAATTCGCCGACTTGGCAACCAAACCCTTCTCACCGGATTTTTGATGGTTTTAGTCGGCCTGAGTTCCCTGCTGCCGTCGTTGAGAATGTTGAGTGGCGCTGGTGCCCGAGCCACGAGCGAGGCTATGGCAGCACGGACCAAGGTCCGGCCCTACAGGCTTAAAGACTTGGGAGGCGTACCGAATGTCACCTATTAAGTGACATTCAGTCGGATTGTTTCTCCTTCAGGGACTTGATCATCGTGCGGATGTCGCGGCCAGCCTTGATCCCGACGTAGAATACCAGAAAACCATACCAAGCGATGGAACCCAGGATGAGGACGGACCAAAAAATGACGAAGGGATCTTTCATGGGGTCAGTTATGCGCTGTTGAACGGGAGGAGAAAATAGATCCGAAAATCATGCCGAGTGCGGCCAGGCCGAAGGCGGCGGCCCCGGCGACTTCCGGCGGGATGGAGTATTGTTTGCCGATAACGAGAAACGTAATCGGTCCGATCGCTCCCATGATGAGCGCGGCGTAAGCCCCCTGGGCATTGGCGCGCGGCCAATAGAGTCCGGCGACTAGCAGGGTAAAGACACTCGCGAGATAAATGTTTCCGGTAACGGCAAGGTAATCCCATGCGTTACCCGGCAGTTCATACCACAGCCCGTAGAACAGCAGGAACACGCCGATGCCGAGGACGAGGAGTCGCGTAAGAAGAAGTCGGGCTCGTGGCGAAAGGGGGTTTTTCAGGCAAGGAGTGATCAGGTCGTTGTAGATCACGGTGGCCCAGGTGAGGAGGTAACCGCTGTCGGTCGACATTTCCGCCGCGAGCATGGCTGCGATGACCAAGCCAATCAGACCCACGGGTAGAATAATCCCGAGATAGTGAGGCATCGCCGTAAGTGAGGTGATGCCTTCGGGTAGCCCTCCCTGTTTGGCAAAATAAACAAAGGCCGCCGCACCCCAGAGACCGGGCAACAGAAAGCGACCGACAAAATAAAATGCCGTGCGGCGATACATGCGTTTCGCGGTGTCGGCATTCTTGGCCGCAAGCACGCGACTGATCACGGTCTGCCACGTGGTGGCCACGGCGACCTGCAGGACCAGCATCCACAACAGGTAACCCCAACCGAGATTCGAACTATGCAGGGGATTGAAGGGATGAGCCGTGAGGGGCATCCCGGCCTGACCCGCCCAGGCTGCTTGCAAGGATGTGATCAGATCAAATCCGCCGACATTGATGAGCACGAGAATCGAGGTGACTACGATGCCGACGCCCATGACGAGGAATTGCAGGTAGTCCGTCACGAGCACGGACAGCATGCCTCCGAGCGCGGTGTAGATCAGCACCAGGCCGAGCAGTGCAGTCATCACCCACTCCAGCCACGACGGTGGCATACCGGTGCACCAGACGAGAAACTCTCCGCCGAGCCGCAGGAAAATGCCCATGTTGAGCAGCCCGCCGAGCACGACAAACAAGCCGGCCATCCAACGCACACGACGGTTGAAGCGTTTTTCAAATAGCTCGGGAATCGTCATCACCCCGGCCGTGCGTAACGGCTCGATGACGAAGCCGGTGCGGCCCACCAGATAAAATCCCATCGCCATCAGCACCCCGATACTGGCTCCGGCTAGACCTTTCTCGAAACCGAGTTGGGCGGTATACATGATGGTCACCAGTCCCATCTCGGTGGCTGCCAGGGAGGCGATGCCCAGATTCACATTCATCTCGCGACCGGCCACGGCGAAATCCTCCACCCCTCGCACATAGCGCCGCATGGCCAAACCGGCGACCAAGCAACCAGCGAGGTATACGATAATAATGATCCAATCGATCAGGGTAAGCGTCATGGTCGGGCGAAGTCAGGGTGGGGCACAGGCAAGCTGGCTCATTGTCCGCGGAAACGGAAGTTGAATAAATCCGGGGAGTGGAAATTGCTTTAACCCGCATAGTGTGAACTAACTCTGCCCGACATTTGTTCAGTTAAATTACCCCTCATGAATACGAACACGTTACTCGATCCGGCCGCCTGCTACGAACGCGACGGATTTTTCATCATGCCGGATCTGATCACCGCGGCAGATTGCGACCGGCTCAAAGTCGAAGCCCGCAAGGTGCTCGACGAGCATGCGCCGCCGGATGCGTCGGTTCATTTACACGTCGCCCACGTGAGTGAACCTTTTCGAGCTCTGGCCGAAGATCCGCGCATGGTGGAATTACTGCAGCCACTCATGCCTCGGGGAATCATGTTTTTGAGCGATAAGATTGTCTACAAGGCTCCCGACAAAACGTTCCCCACGCCCTGGCATGTGGATTTTTATTACTGGCGCGACACCCGACCGAAGCTCTCGGTATGGATTCCCCTCGATGATGCGACCGCGGAAAACGGCACCCTCACTGTGGTGCCCGGCAGCCATAAGCGGGATTGGCGCATGGCCAAAATGAATCTCCCTTCCGGAGAGTTTTCGGTCACGATCGACAACGGCGATTGGCAGGAGGGCGATGTGGTGACCTGTGCCATCAAGCGCGGCACCGCGATCGTGTTTTCCGACCGGCTGGTCCACGGCTCCACGCCCAACACGGCCGGGAAGGATCGATATGCCATCATCGGCACTTATCAGGCCCCGGGGGAAGACGAAGAGTTCGATCTCAATTTTCCGGCGCGCAAAGTGATTTGGAATCCGGCGTGAATGAGGCGGGTGTGCAGGTCACTCGGCAAGCCAACCGGCACAGGTCTTTCGACGCCCAATGCGGGGTCAAGACGTCGCGCCAGACCACCATGGCCGGGAGTTGGGAGGTGAGCTGACGTCAACGCCCCTAAAGAAGTAAACCTGTAGGGCGCGACCTTGGACGCGCCTAGGCTGCACCAAGGTGCAGCCCTAAGATTTCTTATAGGCCATATCCCATGGACGGTTAGTATGACGCCAGCAATTGCATCTCAGATGATCGACGGTGCCTTCACCCTTGGAATTCACCGCTTATCCAAGCTGGGTTGTGATCCATGCCGACTTGAGTTTATATGGCGTCATGCAAACGATCGATACGAGTTTTCTGCTGCCCGATGGCCGGCGATTGGGTTACCGAATTCTGGGTGATCCAAGTGGCAAACCGTTTTTCTTATTTCACGGGACGCCCGGGTCACGATTTGTGCTGGTGGAAGAAGATGACTTGGCCCGGATCCCCGGCATAAAAATTATCCTGCCTGAGCGACCGGGATATGGAATTTCCGATCCCCAACCAGACCGAACTTTGTTGGACTGGCCCAAAGACGTGGCGGCATTGGCTGACCACTTGGGTTTTGATCGATTTGCCGTGGGGGGAGGCTCTGGTGGTGGCCCCCATGCACTGGCCTGCGCCCATCAATTGGCGGATAGGGTATCGATCACCTTGTTGTTAAGTTCTCCGGCGCCAGCGAATATTCCCGGTGCAACCAAGGGTATGGCCATGGGTAATCGCATCGGGCTGTTACTGGGCCGATATGCACCCTGGGTCTATGGCTTTTTGGTCGGCTCCTACCAAAAGAAATTCAAGGAGGACCCGGATGGTGTGCTGGATGGGATGGCCGCCCAGATGGGAAAGTCGGATCAGGAGTTGCTACGCGACCCGCATTTTCGCGCCACGATATTATTGGATATGACGGAAGCCTATCGTCAGGGGGTTCAGGCTCATCTTCTGGATGGCAGTTTGGGCATGACCAGTCGCGGCTGGGGATTCGATTTGCGGGAGATCAAAGTGCCGGTGCGGCTTTGGTGGGGAGAAGAGGATACGCTGGTGACCCGGGCGATGACGGAACATTTGGCCGCGGTGATCCCTGATGCCCATTTGCATGTTATCGCAGGCGCTGGTCATTTGCTGACCGAAAGCCCGATCGTGGTGCAGGAGGTGCGAGCCGCGCTCGGCTTGTAGTTTTTGGGTGGCACCCGATGCTTGCGGCATGCAGGCCCTGTCCGCAATTTGACGTATGCCATCGTTAAACCTTCCTTATCTAGTCGGAGTGGCCGAGGTGGATGTGACCCCGGATATCGGCACAAAGTTGGCCGGATTCGCCTCGCGCACGGGGGATGCCACGGGAGTTTATCTGCCGCTGCGTTCGATTGTCACCGCCATCACGGATCGGGCGACGAACCGGACGGTGATCATCGTGGTGGTCGAGTGGCTGGGCTTTTACGACAATACGGAAGATGTGCGCGCATTGATCAATGCTGCCACGGGCGTACCAACGAGGGACATTCTGCTCAGCGGGACTCACACGCATTGTGGTCCGCCGATGCGAAAGCACGTGGACGCGGATTGTCGCACGGGAATCGATGCGCCATTTTTGCGGGCCTCATTTGAGAAGATTGCCGCAACGGCCAAGCGCGCGATAGATGCCCGGGCTCCAATGGCGATGGCGAGCACGACCGGTTGGTGCGGACTGGGTCACTCCCGTCGCAAGCCCGATGGCCAGGGTGGGGTGACCTGGAACCCAACCTTGGAGGCGCCGCACGATCATACCGTGCCAATGATGCGGTTCACCGATGAAACGGGAAAGCTGCGACACCTTATCTTTGGCTACGCGGCACACACTTCGGCAGCAGGACAGATTTTGGAATTTGGTGGGGATTATGCGGGTTTCGCCATGGTGGAGATTGACCAGGCCTTGGGCTGCACCTCGGCATTTTTACAGGGCTGTGCCGGAGACCAAAAAGCATATGTGCCCAAAGCAGGGCAAGAGGGATTTCCCCAATACACGATCGATGAAGTCCATGCGATGGGCCGCCAATTGGCGGAGTCGGTGCGGCATGAAATTGACCACGGGCTTTGGCAGGATGTGAACGGTCCTCTGTCCACGTATGGACGGCAGATCGGCTTGCAGTTCACGGTATTCCCCCGCGAGGAATATGCGGCGATGCTCGATTCGGAGAATGAGTTCTTTGCCCGTTGGGCCCGCGAGCATGTGGCCTTGCTGGACCGCGGCGAACAACCCGATACGGCCATCACATTCGAATTGCAGACCGTGCAATTTGGCCGGGCGTTGCTGTTGGTGGCGATGTCGGGCGAAATGAGTGCGGAGTATGGCTTGCGCGCGGTGAAGGAGTTGGGGGCTCAATTCGGGCAAGTGTGGCCTATGGGCTATGCCAACGAGATCGTCGGCTATGTGCCGAGCGAACGACAATTGCCGGAGGGAGGCTACGAAGTGTTATTCAATCTGCAATACATCGGGAAGCCGGGACCCTACGAATCGGGCACGGAGGAAAAAATCTTTGCCGCGATAAGAGAAATGGTGACCGCCGTTTGAATCAGAATCATACTTTTTAACCACGGATGAACACTGATAGTGGACCAGACCGGAATTTAATTATATGTGCATGCATGCCGGAATTCCATGCAGACCCGAATCTGTGAACATCTGTGGTTTCAACTGAGGTGATCATGCCCCGTTACGTTGCCTTTCTTCGCGGAATAAATCTGGGGCGCCGCCGTCCACCGATGACGGAGTTGAAGGCGCTCTTCGAGGCCTTGGGCTTTGGCCATGTGGCCACCTTTATCGCGAGTGGAAATGTGGTCTTTGAGACGCGGGCTGCGGATACGGCCATACTGGAGCAACGTATTGAAAAGCATCTTGCAGAATCATTGGGCTACGCCGTCGACACGTTTGTCCGGCGCGATATCGAGGTGGTGGCGGTGCAGAAATTTCCTGCGTTTGCCGAAGGGTTGTCTGATGGGGGCGCGATCTATGTGACGTTTTTGAAGGAACGCTTGAGTGCAGCCTCGGCCAAGCGGTTGATAGCTTGCCGGACGGAGGTGGACGAGTTCTGCGTCGTGGGCCGCGAGATCTACTGGCTATGCCGGATCAAAAGTTCCGATTCGAAAGTGTGGACCTCGCCTGAGATGAGAGCGCTCAAACTACCGACCGGCACGATGCGGAATCTGACTTCGATCAACAAACTCGTCGCGAAACACCTGACCGCGCGATGAGAAAAACGTGACGCGGGTGATTCACTGATCTTGCATTTGCAGGCTCCAGATCAATTCCACTTCGTCGGTGAATTCGGGATAGGCGGTACGATTGATGGCGCTGAGGCGACAGCCCTGTCGCTGATAGAAAAGACAGGCCGGGACATTGATGTTTTGGGTCTCGATTTTTAGTTCACGACAATTCCGTTCACGGGTCCATTGTACTGCGGCAGCAAATACACGATGGCCGATGCCGTGCCCGCGGTGATCGGGATGAACACGGATGTCCCACATCGCGACCAAGTCATCACGCCCCTCCAGTTTGTTTACCCCATCGGTGTTTTGGGCGAGGACACAGCCGCCGACCAATTGTTCGTCAACGTAAGCAGCCAGGATGCCCCAATTGCTGATATCCCAGCGCTTCGCCCAACGGGTTGGGCCTTCACCCTTGACCGCATCGTAATCCTTAATCCAAGGCGTGACTGCCTGCTCGTGCAAAACTGCGGTAGCGGGATCATCCCCTTCGACTTCAAAAATTTGCCGAACCTCAAATCGGATGGGAATGCTGCCGTAGAAACGGAGGAACTCCATGGGCTCTTCCACGAGCCGGAAGTCTGGCGTATTTTTCATACTCCACTGATATCAGATCTCACGATTGCTTCGAGGGGTAACTTTATTCGTGTGCATTGGCGTCCATTACTGGTTGAATTGCCACCCATGGTCACGTTGCGAATACTTACCATTGAGAATATATCTGCTTATCGCGAATTGCGGTTGATCGGTCTGCAGGAGCGCCCGACGGCCTTCGGTTCGAGTTATGAACAGGAGTCGGCGCAGGACATGTCGTTTTTCGAGGGGCGGATAAAATCAACCGCCGACCAGTGGGTGCTCGGTGCTTTTGAGAAAGACAACTTGATCGGGGTGGTTGGATTTGTGCGCGATGGCGGATTGAAGACCCGCCACAAGGGTTTCATCTGGGGGATGTACGTGCATGCCGAATGGCGGGGTCGCGGCATTGGTCGTCAACTCATGTTGGATGCGCTTTCCCGAATCGATGCCATGCTTGGCCTGCGGCGTGTGCGGCTGTCCGTCACGGACAACAACGTGTTGGCCCAAAAACTATATGAATCGCTGGGTTTCGAGGTTTACGGCGATGAAGCCGAGGCGCTGTGCGTCGAGGGCAAGTATTACGGCGAAAACCACTTGGTCAGAGCAACTCCCTCAGGTGATGCGGCTGGCTCTTGATTAGAGTTCGGCTTCCAGAGCTGGCCAAAGAGTGGCGAAATCGGGGAAGACCCGGTCGGCTTGATCTGCCTCAAGCTGCTCGGCCGAATGCGTGCCGGTGGTGACACACCAACAGGCGAAGCCGCCAGTGTGCGCGGATGCGATATCGAAGGGCGAATCACCGATGAGCAGGGTGGAGGCGGGATCTGCCTTCAGTTCGGTCAGGACGTGGGCCGCGAGTTCAGGTTGCGGTTTTATCCACGGGGTATCGCCGGCTCCGTAAACGGCGGCAAGATAAGGCGAGAAACCAAGGTGGTCGCAGATCGGCCGCGAAATGTCGCCGCCTTTGTTGGAATAGACAGCCAGAGTTGCGCCCCGCGCATGAGCGGATTGCAGGAGCGAGAGTGCGCCGGGCAAGGGAACGACATCCTCGAGCATGATCGTCTTGGTGTAGGCGACCTGCACGGCCAGAGCCTCGTTGACCAAGTGTGCGGGTAGAAACTGGCTCATCGCATTGGTGCCGCCACCGCCGACCACATTGCGCACTTGTGCCATGGTGGGCGCGGGGTAGCCGAATAAAGGCAGGGTGTGCTTGTAGGCGCGATGGATCGTGGTGAAAGCATCGACGAGGGTGCCGTCGAGATCAAAAAGTAGGGTGCGATAAGCCATGCGGAAAACTGCCAGTGCGCTCATAACCTTGTGGCGTGGCGAGCCTCGATTCTCGGCCCGCCTGAATTTTGTGGTTTTGCTTTGAGTTTGGGACGCTACAACGGAGCGAGATGTCCGTTGCGCCTCCTGAAGTCACTGCCGGTGTATCGACCCTCAAGGAGGGCGACGACTTGGTTGTGACCTTGAGTGGCAGTTGGCGGGTGACGGAATCGCGACCGACCTGGGCCAAACCGGAGGTGGTGGACATCCCCAAGCGGTTACGCATCGATGTCACCGCGGTGGAGAAGTGGGACACTTCCTTACTGCTTTTGCTTTTTGATGTGCAGCAGTGGTGCCGGATGATGGGGGTATATTGCAATCTGGATGGACTACCCGAGAAGGTCCGGGAGATGCTGGCGTTGTTGTCGCGGTCGCATGAGACTAGTATGCCCTTTGACCGGTCGGAGAATTTTTTCATCACGGTGGGTCTGGCCACGCAGGATGCCTGGAAAAAGGCCCTCGATATCTCACACTTTGTCGGCGAATGCGCGTTGAGTTTGATTTATCTGATCAAGCATCCCCGTAAATTTCGCTGGCGGGATTGTCTCGAAGAGATGCAGCAATGCGGGGCGATGGCTTTGCCGATCGTGAGTCTGATCAGTATTCTGGTTGGTCTCACCCTGGCCTACACTGGCGCATTGATCCTGCGTCAATACGGCGGCGATATCTACGTGGCGGATTTGGTGGGCATCAGCATGGTGCGGGAAATGGGTGCCTTGATGACGGGCATTGTGTTGGCGGGCCGGACCGGGGCGGCCTTTGCCGCCCATATCGGCAATATGAAGGCGAACGAAGAGATCGATGCGCTGCAGACTTTGGGGATTTCACCGATCGATTTTCTGGTCATGCCCCGTATGGTGGCACTCTTCTTGATGATGCCCTTGTTGGTCCTCTACGCGAACTGTCTCGGGATTGTGGGCGGCATGTTGATAGCGCGGAGCCTGCTGGAAATCCCGCCGGCGGCCTATTGGGTGGAGATGCTGACGATCGTGGACATGTCGGATGTGATGGTCGGGGTGATCAAGGCTTCAACCTTTGGAGTGATCGTGGGCGTGGCCGGATGCATGCGCGGCTTGCAGGCGGAACGCAGCGCGATGGGCGTGGGACTGGCGGCCACCTCAGCCGTGGTTACCGCCATACTTTTCATCATCGTGTCCGATGCGGTTTACGCCGTGCTGTTTAATATTCTGGGACTTTGATCATGACGACGCTCTCCCCACCTGCGATTGAAGTCTCGAACCTGAGTTGTGGTTACGACCAAGCCACCGTGCTGGAAAACATCAGCTTCAAGGTAGCGCCGGGTGAAGTGTTTTTTATCATCGGTGGTTCCGGTTGCGGCAAAAGCACGCTGTTGCGGAATCTCATTGGCATCAACCAGCCGATGAAGGGCGAGGTGCATTTCTATGGTCAACGGATTGATCACAGCGATGCGGTGAGCCGTCGCGAGCGATTAAAAACCTTCGGCGTGCTTTACCAAAGTTCCGCCCTTTGGAGTTCGTTCACGCTCCGCGAAAATGTGTCCCTGCCCCTCGAGGAATACACGAACCTCAACAAGCGGGAGATTGAGGAAATCGCCACGCTCAAGTTGGCTCAGGTGGGGCTGACAGGCTACGAGGACTATTATCCGTCGGAGATCAGCGGCGGCATGAAGAAACGTGCTGGCTTGGCCCGGGCTCTGGCCCTCGATCCCCAGATTGTGTTTCTCGACGAACCTTCGGCGGGGCTTGATCCCATCACCTCGAGAAAACTCGACGAATTGCTGCAGCAAATCCGCGAGTTGTTTCAAACGACTCTGGTGGTGGTATCACATGAACTGGCGTCCATTTACAGCATCTCTGACCGGGTCATCATGCTGGACAAGGCCGAGAAAGGTATCATTGCGGCGGGACCACCTCTTGAGCTTGCCGTCCAAAGTTCGGATCCGCGGGTGAGTGATTTTCTACACCGGGGCGACCGCTCTGATGCCCACTCTGTCATCCCTCCATCAGTGTCGCCTCCCCAATGAGCGGCGATTAATTCTGTCCATTCCATTATTCACCCCTTAAACAGCATACCTCGTGAAAACCAAGCTTAGCCCAGGAATCGTCGGAGCCTTTGTGATCGGGGCCTTTGCGCTTGGAATTATTGCCCTGCTTTCTTTTGGCAGTCTGAGTCTTTTTTCCAAGCCGCAGCGCTTCGTGGTCAATTTTGATGAATCGATTCACGGGTTGGATCTCGGTTCGCCGGTGAAGATCCGCGGCGTGCGGGTGGGCCGGGTGGTGAACCTGAAGGTGCAGTTTGACGAAACGGTCAAGAAATCCGTGGTGCGCGTGATCTGTGAATTCAACCGCAACATCATCACGGATGGCAGCAATGGACTCGTTGATGTGACCAGCCGGGAGGTGCTGCAGGAATTGATCGACAAGGGTCTCCGGGCACAATTGGGCGTCATGGGACTCGCCACCGGCCTGCTTTATGTGGAATTGGATTTCCTGGATCCGGAGCAATATCCCGACCCCCATGCCTCCACCGAAATCAAATATGCCACCGTGCCTTCGGTGCGCTCAACCATCTCGGAATTTCAAGCCAGCCTCACAGAGATCATGACCGAAGTGAAGCACATCGACTTCACGGCCATGGCGAAGGAATTTCACGGCGTGCTGACTGACACCCGCAAGCAGGTGAATGCCTTGGAGTTGACAGAACTCGTGGCCCAATGGACCAAGACGGCCCGTTCGATCGATGCCATGGCCACGGACCCGGCACTTAACGAAACCCTGGTCAACCTCAATGCCGCTGCCATCGAACTTCGCACCGTATTGGCCAAGCTCGATGGACAGATTGAACCGACGAGTGAAAGGGTGGCGGCAATGTTGGATGACACCCGCAAGACGTTGGAGTCGTTCAAGGCGGCAGCAGATACCCTGAAAAAATTGATGAGTGCTCAGCAAAACTTTGGTGATGATGCCTCGCAGGCATTTACCAAGCTGGCCGGTGCTGCCGACGCGGTGCAACGGTTGGCGGATTTTCTCGAACGCAATCCCCAGGCCCTGCTCGCCGGCCGCAAACGTCCCGAATAAGCCATGAATGCACTCTTTACCGGAAATTGGAAACTGGCCTCTGCCATCATCGTTCTGGCTACGACCGGTTGTTCTGTCATTCCCGAAGCTCAGGTTGATCTCACTCGTTACTACGTGCTGACCGGATCCGGCATGGTAGCGGGACAGGTGGAGGCAAAAGAGGGAGCATTGCGACTGGGACTGAAGGCCGTGCAAATCGCTCCTTATTTGGACAAAGGCACGGTCGTGGTACGAACGGGGGCCAACGAACTGATTTATAATGATTTTGCCCGTTGGGCGGAGCCCTTGGCCGATAGCATCACCCGGGTGGTGCGTGAGCGGCTCCAGACCAGCCCTGTCGTGGATCAGGTGTTGAGCTATCCCTTTCCCTTTAATCAACCCCGCGATTACGACGTGGCGATCAATGTGCTGAGTTGTGAAGGCGTGCGGGAGGGTGATCGCACCTTGGTTCGATTTTCCGTGATGCTGGAAATTTCCACCACTGGGGATGAGGCCAAAATCGTGACCCGACGTGTCTTCACCGCTCCCGAACGGGAATGGGATGGGCGCGATTATGGGAAACTGGTGCAGGATTTGAGCGATGCCGTTGGAACGCTCAGCGACGAAGTGGTGGCGGCGCTGCCGAAGCAGCCCTAGCCCCAATGATTGGTGCGATGGTTCTTTATACTTCGAAACTAAAGAACCGGCGCAGGATTCGGGGTATCAGAGGTTAAGGGTTGGGTGGGCAAATATGACCGAATGATACGATGATGAATCTGCCCTTTGAGCTTTCGCCCCGACCTTTGCGTCCCGAGACACCCCTTCAAGGGAGCCGCATCTATTTGGCGCCACCCCGAGGTCAGGGTGAGGCCGCGTTCACGCAGCAGATCACGAAGCACCTCGTCTCCTTGGGAGCAGAACCGCAGATCGTGACCATTGATGCTGAAGCTCCGATGCGGAATCTCGATGGGCCGATCATTGTTTGGGGCAATCTCGCCGACAGTGATGGCGTCAAGGAGCTCTATTTTGCTTTTCTAACGGCGACGGACTGCCGTTACCCCGGACCCGGAGGTTATGAAGTGCGGACGCTTCTGGATCCATTTGGCAAGGGGCATAACCTGATTCATCTCGGATATTCCGATGAGGCCGGATTTCGCCTTGGGTCGGAGCGACTGCTCGCTCAACTCGCCCCGGTGACTCCACGACTAGTGGATATACGCACGACTGCGTTGCCGATGGCGGATTTTCAAGTAAGGCAGATTCGAGAGTCATCCTTTCCTGCGCTCGATTGGATGATCACGTCGGACAACAACGTCACCCACAAGGGCTACCTCGGTTATCTCACAGGGGACGAAACCTTGCGCGTGGATTCGCAGGAGACATGGCGGCGCATTGTTGATTACGGCGTGCCGCCTCAGGATCATAATGTGAAGGATCTCCATCTGCGGACGTCCATGCTGGTAAGTCTGTTTCGTCTGCAGGAGACCGCGGGGATGATTGATGATTCGTTGCGGGGGAAGATTCTGCGGTTCTTTCTGACTTGGGTTTATAGTGACCAAGGGCTGGAACATCTGAACGATTTGGAGTGCATTGCGCCCCGGGTGCAGCGGCAGAACCATGGCACCATTCCCGCTCTGGCCCTGGCTTATTTGAGTTCCTATCTACGCGATTATTACCCTGATCGGGGCGAGCCGGATGATTGGGACGTGGTCATCGATAAAATCTTCGAACCCTATGCTGACGGCAGTTGGAAATCTGCGTCCGAAGGCATCTGCCACGGCTGGTGGTTGGAACAACCGGTCCTGTTGGAATACGGTTTGCTCGACCCGGCACATCGCTTCTTCAAACATGGTGGGGCCAAACGGGCGGCGGACTGCGCCCTCGCGGTGGTGAATAATTTTGGTTGGCTGCCTTCTTCTGGAGATGTGAATTTGTTGCGGGCTTTTCCCGGCCCGTCATTACGCATCGCCGCCGCCTGGTATCGGGATCCGCGTTACCCGTTTGTGCATCAATTGGCGCCCGAATACCGGGGCTTGCGCATGCATCAATTCCTGGTGCGCACCTTTGACTTGGGGGTTGAGGGTGAGATGCCCGATACAGGATTAACGGTGGTGCCGTTGGATCCATTGGTGCATGAAGCCGCGTCCTCGAATCGGCATGATGTCGCACCGTGGATGTTTGAGACAGCGCCCACGGCTCCGGTGGAGCAGTGTTTTGACAAGGTGGCGTTTCGCGCCGGCTGGACACCGGATGATGCCTACCTCTTGATCGACGGCATCGGGGGCGGCTCCCACGCCTATGCGGATGCCTTGGATGTGATCGAATACAGTCGGCTGGGCTTCACTTTTCTGGTCTCGGAAACCGGGCCAAAATTTCCGGAGACGGATTGTCACTCGGTGGTCACGGTGGCGCGCGATGGTGCGTGTCAGCCGATCCCGTGTTTTGCGGAACAGGAAGCGTGCACTTGGGATGACGCCACCGGCACGGGCTATGCGCGATTGGTGTTGCGCGAAAACAATGGCGGCACCTGGACGCGCGAATTGTTCTTTTTGGGGGAAAACGGTCTGGTGATTCATGATCACGTGCGCGCGGAGGCAGCCGGGGATTTCACGATCCAATGCAATCTGCGGATTCCCGGGAAGGTCAGTCGGGAAAAGGACCGGGTGATCAGTCGGAGAAAAAAGGGAAACGGCGATGAAGTGATTTTCGCCCTGCAACCGATTGTGCCAGCGGCGGCTTCATGGCAGGTTGTCGAAATGGATCACTCGATCCATGTGCGGGAAATCATCGGGAAGACCAAGCCACCACCCGAGGATGATGGGGTGAAGGCATGGGTGGAGCGCTATGGCACCGAGGACACCGTGGTAAATATCGTGAGATCCCGAATCCACACCACGTTGAAAGAAGGACAAGGGGTATCGTTTCTGCATTATGCCCATGCGCGGCGACCGGCTGATGTGGATCTGGAGATGAGCTTGGATACCAAGGACATGATCGCGATCCCGGGACTGCCCCCATTATCCAGTCATTTGAAACTCGAGCTAAACCCGCCGCCGGTTGAAATGGGCGGGGAAGGTGAGGTGATTGATACACGGGCGAAAGAGGTTTTCGAATTCGCGAGCGGAGCGGCGAAAAAGATCGTGCCACTGGCCGATGGCGGCGCGGCAGTTCTGAGCACGGACGGGCAGATTGTGTTTTGTGATCGTGATTGGAAGCGGCGGGGGGAATTGGCCGTGTCAGTTCCGATTCACGATGCCGACGCGGATAGCGAGCGCCTTTATGTCGGCCACGGGGCCGCGAGTTTGTCGGCGATCAATTTAGCCGATGGTTCAATGGCGTGGAACCGGGTAATCGAACGCATCCCGTCCTCCTGCTCGTGGTGGGAATGGTTGACCCCGGCGATATTGCGAGTGGTGGCCGCACGACCACAATCCGGTTTCGACGGAGTGGTGGTCGCTTGCGGCGATATTCATGCGCGCAGTTTCACCGCGGAGGGGACTTGCCGTTGGGCCGTTCGCTACGTCAACGGCATTCCCGGCACCATCGGCCTGATGGATGTGAATGGCGATGGGAGCGACGAAATCATTTTGGGTGGTGAGGTGATGAGCAATTGTGCTCATTGCCGGGTGCACAATCTCTGGGGCGAGCTATTACAGGAACTGGACGTTGAAGGGTGGACCAGTCGCATGACGGCACTGGCATTGGCCGAAGGAGAAAGAAAATATGCTGCTTTTGGGGTTACGCGGGGCAAAAATCTGCAATTTATCGAAGTGGGCACCGATGCAGGAGAACCCTTAAAAAAGCTCTGGGTCAGACGGTTACCCGGGACCACCACGGCGATCGTGATAGAAGCCGAAGCAGAGCGACTGCTGGTGGGTAATTCCATGGGGTTGCTCCTTGGTTTTGATTTCCAAGGTGAACAACAGGGACGTCTGGCCCTCCCATCCGGTATCCAGGGGATTTTGCGAATGAAGGACGATTACCTCGTCGGCCTTGAGGATGGATCGGCGATGATCATTCGGGCCGGTGTCGAGGGCAGGTTGCACGTCGCGGGTACTTCGGCGTTGCAGGGCAATTGGGCGGCGGCCGTGCAAATGGGTGACCGCATATTGTTGCCGTGTGAGGGCCGGATTTTGGCTGTACCGGTCGTTTGAACGAATTAGAAAGGAACGATCTCCATGACACCTGAAATACAAATTGGCCTGATCGGTTTGGATTCGAGTCATTGTGTCGAGTATGCGCGTTTGTTTCACGACCAGCAACATGAGCAACATGTTACCGGCGCTCGCATCGTGGCGGCTTATCCCGGTGGCTCGCCTGATTGGGAGTTGAGTTATTCGCGGGTGGAGGGCTTTTGCGATCAAGTGAAAAACGAATTCGGTGTTCCCCTAGTGGGATCGATTGAGGAATTGGTGGCGGCAGCGGATGCGATCATGATCCTCTCCGTGGACGGGCGGACGCATCTCAAGGAATTTGAGCAAGTAGCGCAGAGCGGGAAGCCGGTCTACATCGACAAGCCACTGAGTGCGACTTTGGCGGATGCGGTTCGCCTGCATGCCATCGCGCAGAGCACAGGGACTCGATTGTTCTCATCTTCCGTCTGGCGTTTTTCCCGTGGACTCATTGAAGCCAAGGCAGCGCTGGAAGGGCCCTGTCGGCTTGCCCATGTGCATGGGCATTGGCCATTGCATGCCGGGATGCACGGTTGGACTTATTACGGCATTCACCATGTCGAGATGCTTTATGCGGTGATGGGAACCGGCTGTCTGCGCGTGTCCTGCCATCGCGTTGGTTCCACCGAAGTGCTGATCGGTTTCTGGCCCGATGGTCGCGTGGGCACGATTGCGACCGATCACGACGAGGAACTCCCGTTTGGTGGCTGGCTCTTGGGCGAAAAGGGTTCATCAATGATGGAAGTGCGCGACACCAAGTATCATCGCTACGAAGCATTTCTGCAGGCGGCGCTGAAGTTTTTTGGCGGCGCGGCTGCGCCGGTGCCATTGCGCGAATCCATCGAGACAATTGCTTTTCTGGAGGCCGCGGCCCAAAGTGCGGCCCAAGGCGGCACGTCCGTTGATGTCATGACTCCCTCGCTATGAAAAAGATTCTCATCATCACCAGTGCCTTTGAACGGTCGCACTTTTATCCCCAAGGTTTGGAGGCTTGGATTGCGACTTGCCCGGCAGAATGTCGCGGCATCGATTCGACCGATACCGATGGCATCGCCAAAGCGCTGAATGAATTTAAACCACATGTTATCGTGGGAGCATGGGATATGCCGGCCCTGCCGTTGGAAGCCTTGGTTTCCAAGGGAGGCAGTGTGGAGTATTTCTGCTATATTTGCGGGTCGGCGAAAAAGCAGATAACGGCCGAGCATCTTGATGCCGGATTGGTGTTATCAACTTGGGGTGCCTGGGTTGCCCCCTACGTGGCGGAATGCGCCTTGCTGCTGATGTTGAATGCCCTGCGCAAGGTCGCGCATTGGGGGCACCAATTGAAGGCGAAAGGGATATGGCGGGATCGCGTGACCCATAATCGCAGCCTTTTTGGTAGACGAGTCGGGATTCATGGTTTCGGCGGGGTGGCGCGGTCGCTCACCAAGTTGATGCAGCCTTTTGATCCGGTGGTGACAACCTGGGATCCGTGGGTCGATGATGCGGTTTTAGCCGATTACAACGTCAAGCGGGCGGCCTCGGTCGAGGCGCTCTTTGCCGAGTCCGAGGTGATGGTTGAGTTGCTGCCGCTTACGAGCCAGACGGAACGCATGGTGGACGAGAAACTGCTCCGGTTGCTGCCGAAAGGGTCTTGTTTTATCAACATTGGCCGGGGGGCGGTGGTGGATGAGGTGGCGCTGATCAAGGTGGCCAGCGAAGGACAGATCGAAGTCGCGCTCGATGTTTATACGCAGGAGCCATTGCCGGTTGATTCGCCGCTGCGGACCTTGCCCAATGTATTTTTGCTCCCGCACATGGGTGGGGCGACGATCGATCGCGGCATCGATTGCGGGCAACGGGCCCTGCGCAATGTGGAACGTTATCTTGCGGGAGAAACGGTGGAGAATGTGGTGGATCGGCCAGCGTTTGAACGGGCCACTTGAGTAGGGTCGTTCGTTACCTGCTCAATGCAGGAACAGGTAGTAGATTCCGACCAGCCCGAGATAGATGAATACAAACGGCCGCAGAAACTCGTGCGGGATACGTCGACCCAGGCCGATGGCGATGCGCAGCAAGATCGCAGTGGGGATGATCAGATAAGCTGAGAGCCAAAGGGTCTTGGGCAAATCCATTGCGGTGATCCCGATCAGGGGCAATCGACACAAACTCACCGTCGCAAAGACGGACGCGATGACAGCTTTGGCCTGATCAATACTCCACTTGCGGGAGTAGGCATAGGCCACAATGGGCGGCCCACCCATATTGAAACCTGCGGCGGTGATGCCCGAGAATATCCCGATGGGGATTTCCCATTTGCCGATTGGTTCCTTGGCGCTGCGATGACGGGTGACGAAATGTTCTACGCCTACAAAGAGCATGGTCCCGCCGAGAATGCTCAACAAAAGGTTCTCCGGCAGGGCATGAATCATGAAACCGCCAATCGGAATACCAATCAGTCCACCAATCACCAGGTATCGAGCATCTTTCCAATTGAAGGCATTTTTCTGCCAATAGAGCGATAGCACCATCATCACGGCATTGAGAATCGAAAGCAGGGTGACGGCGTCTTTGAATCCCATGGCCAGCGGCAGCAATGTCATCGCTACGATGCCGAATCCGAAGCCCATGATCCCCTGCGTCATCGCGGAGGCGACGAATATGAGCATGATGAGGGAGAATTCCTCCCAGGAGACGACGAACATAGCCCCTCATCCAAGAGATGGCACGGTGGCGATGAAACCAAAAACGCTGCTACGTGGTAGAAAAGGCAGTCTTAAATCAGAGCACCAAGTGCATCTTTCCTATCCTGCGAGGTAAACGGCGAGGCTTCGGATGTGAGGTTCGGCGATACTCTCAGTACAAATGAAGCGAATCTTCTCCACCCTCACCGGCGGTACTTGTCGGATGTGTTTATGCCCCACCGAAACGCCTTCGCAGAGTGGCTCCCATCCATCCGTAGCCTGGGCCTCGATGCGAAAGCTTCTGATGCGTTCCCCCAAAGTGATGTCCTCCATGATGATGATATGATCGATGAGGGAGGGAGAGGGCAGGGCCAACTCGATGGTGCTTCCATTCCCGGAAGTTTGGCCAATGAGGTTGGCAAACCGTCGCTCGATTTCCTGCCCGAATTCTGCGCTACGCTGCAGGTCGGCCTCCGGGATCAGGCCATCGGGGTTGATGACCGCCCCGAACGTGAGAAAGGCATTTTGTCCTACAGATTTATAATACATGTCGACGAGTTCCGCCTTGGAGTAGAGCAAGTGATCTTCTTTGGGATGCCAGAACCAGCGATGATTCCGTAAGGGTGCGTCACACATCGCCGGTGACCAGAAAGCGCCATTCGGATCGCCGTGCGGCAGGAGTTGTTGGTAGTTTTCTGTGTCGTGGGCGGTGCGACCACCCCGATGTGGCATCGTGGCCCAGCATGGATATTCGGCCACGCCTTTTTCATTGCCCACCCACCGGTGATCACCGCGCTCCGGACTGTGGTAGAAAATGGTATCCGGTTGATACTGCTCGATAATGGGCAGGATGTCGGGACCGCCTTCCTCCGGGGTGAGGGCACCACCTTCGATCCAGATTTCAAAGAGAGGACCATAGTTGCGGCAGAGTTCTTCCACCTGTTGTTCGCAGATTCTATTATAAGCCGCCTGCTTGTACGCATTCTGATTACGAACCCGGTAGTGCTCGACATCCCACCAACAATTGGAGCGCAGTCCGATAAAGAGGCCGGGGCCGATCCCATATTTGTGACAGGACTTCACGAAGTCGCCGACAATGTCGCCCTGACCTTCACGCCACTTGGAATACTTTACGCCATAAGGATACAGGTCGCTCTGCCAGTTCATAAAACCGGTTTCATGCGACGCGGTGAAGAGAGCGTATTTGGCGCCAGCCGCCTTGGCGGCCTCGAGCCATTGGTCGGTATCGAGTTTGTTTGGCTTGAATCGGTCGATCGCTGGTGGAGGTCCTCCGACCGAGTGATCCCGGCGATCCTCCTGATAAATTGTCAGATCGAGATGATAGAGAAATCCGATCTCTGCATCTTGAAGCGCGAGTTGCGCGGGGGTGGGACGGGGCATCTTCACTCTGACGGTTATGGCTACTTGCGACCGATGTTTTCAATGGCCAACTGTCAGGCAGCGTTTAGCAAGCGTGATTTGATTAGGACAGGTTGATCGTGCTCTCAGGGCTGGGAACCTCCCTCAGGTTGGATCGAATTTGACCCGGCAATTTCTCCCTATAGAACCATCGATCATGGAATCAGGAAGCATCCGTGACCGACTTACTCAAGCGCTGGCGGGGAGTCCCGTCACAGAGCCTGTTTACGCCGTTTACGATTGGTTTGTGCTCAACCGAAAGATCGATTGGCCGGGGCTGTTCGATTTGGGCCTTGGCCGGATCAATCATGCCAGTTTGTTGGAGATCGAACGTCCGCATTTGAAGATTGAAAGAAGCGTTTGCGATGAAGGGGGACAGCCAAGGACAGACGTTCGGTGGATTACGGATATCGGCGAGTTGCATGAGTGCACGATCGGGGAATGGAGACAGGAGCACCTCATAAAAACGCCGAACGACTATCGAATCATGCGCAGGGCTTTGGAGGACGTCAGATTTACTCCGACGAACCTTTGGTTCGATGAATCAGAACAAGCCCTGGGCGATTCGGGTATGACTGTGGGGCAGATTGGGCAATTCAATCAGTTGGGTTGTCTGCGCACTCCTTTCCAAGTGGTCCAAATTGACTTTGTCGGGTTGGAGCAATTTGCCATGGACATTGCGACCGAGGTTACGGAGCTCCTCGAGTTGCTGGAAATGATGAACGGACAGTTACTGGAGGCATTCAGGAGCGTTGCCAAAACCCGCGCCACCCAGATCAAACTGTGGGAAAACCTGAGCATCGAAACAATGGGCCCCAACATGTATCGCAAGTATCTGGTGCCTTTATACCATGGGATCGCCGAAATCCTCGAGGGCACGGGAAAGAAGCTCCAAGTGCATTACGACGGCAAACTGGGATTGATTGCGGACGATATCGGCAAGCTGGATTTTGATGGCCTTGATTCACTGACTCCACCGCCGGAAGGGAACATGAGTGTGGCGGAAGCCAGGCAGAGGTGGCCGGAGAAATTCCTCTGGATCCATCCCAGCTTGGGATTGGATGTCCTGCCTGATGATGAAGTCAGGGCAACGATCACTCAAATTGTGCAGGCCGCAGGCTCCCGGTTCTGCCTGCTACTGAGCGAGGAGGTTCCGCCCAATTGGAAACGAACCGTCCCCTTGATTCTGGAGACACTGAAAGAGCGGTAGCTCAGGAGGCGCTTTATTGATGCCTATTCTGGCTGACTCTTTTCTGTAACCGGCAGGGTCATTAATATCGGAATGGCGAAAGCAATCGATGCCGGAACGACCCAGAGCGCTTGCTTGAGGACCATATCAAGCGCGTGGTCCAGACTGTAAGCGGTCAGGAGGGCCACAAACCAAACGGCCAGCGAACCGACCGCCACGCCGATCGAAATGAGCACCGCCATCAGCATTCTGCGCGGGGTGAATTTACCTTCACTTGACGATGGTTTCAGGGAGTCCTTTCGATCACCCGACTCTTAGGCTGAATGGTGAAGACCAGCGAGGGAAATATGAATCGATCCTTTCCCCATCCCGGGCTCGACCTTCTTTATGACGGACGCTAACAGGGCAGGGTTCAGTTTTCGATCAACATCATGAATCAATCCATGACCTCACGCGAACGGGTGCTCACGGCCCTCGACCATCAACAACCGGACCGGACTCCGCGGGATTTCTGGGCCGAGCCGCCGACGATGAAACGGTTATTCGACCATGTGGGGCATACTGTTCGCGAACGACTGCTGGTGGATCTGGATATCGACGTGCGGCATCTCGATGCGCCGACGCCACCGGAACGCGAAGTTGAAGCAGGATTATGGCAGAATTTCTGGGGCGAGCGTTACATCAAACAAGCGACGGAATGGGGGCCGATGCGCGAGGACGCGAAGGGGGCTCTGGCCGATGTAGAGAAGTTTTCGGACTTGGAAGCGTTTGATTGGCCCTCCCCGGATTGCATCGATCGATCGTCTCTCGCGGAGCAATGCCGCATCCATAAGGACCGGGCTTTGGTCTATGGGTTTGCCGATATCTGGGAACGGCCGGCGCTCGTGCGCGGTTGGGAAGACATGTTCATGGACATGATGGAGCGGCCGGATTGGGCCCACTACCTGAGCCGCAAGTTCACTGATTTCTATCTCGAGGATTACACGCGGGCTGCCGAGCTTACCGACAACCGGATTGATCTGTATATGCTCATCAGTGATCTGGGCACCCAGCGTGGACCTTTGATTTCCACGGCGATGTTTCGCGAATTCATTGCGCCCTATTTGCAGGAGATGATTGATCGCATCCATGAACTCAAGGGACGGGTGCTGTATCACAGTTGCGGTCTGATCCAGCCTTTGATTCCGGAGTTGATCGCACTCGGCATCGATGTGCTCGACCCGATTCAACCGGTCGGTCCGACGATGCAACCCGAGAGCTTGAAAGCTGAGTTTGGCGACCAGCTGAGTTTTCATGGCGGCATCGACATGCAGAATCTGCTGCCCACCGGCACACCCGTAGAAGTGGAGGCCGGGGCGCGCCGTTACTGCGAAGTATTGGGCAAGGACGGCGGCTACATCCTGAGCCCGGCACATTTGTTCCAACCCGACGTGCCGCCGGAGAACATCCTGGCGGTGTATCGCACGGCTCCGTAGGTATTCGAAAAGACTCGAGAAAGAGAACGATTAAGAGGAAGAGAAAGATACGATGGCGGGAGTACCATATTTATGATGGCTGAGAGGAATGTTCGTAATACGAACATATGGGATCTGGTCTGGACGGTATCGGATGCTTGTCTCAATGAAGTGAGGCACGATGCGAAGCTTATTGGACATTCCCTATGTGAACCGTAATGACGTGGATCTATGCCTGGATTTGATTCTGCCCGATAAAGTAACGGCGCCCGTGCCGGTCGTGATCCGCATACCCGGCGGTGGCTGGCGTAACTGCGAAAAGGGAAACGACATGCTTAACTTTCTGGCGGATGACGGCATCGCGGTGATCAGTATTAATTATCGGATCAGCCCGGTCGCACCGGCACCCGCCAATGTGCGTGATTGCAAAGCAGCGGTAAGCTGGGTGCGCACGCAGGCAATGAAGTATGGTCTTGATCCGGATCGCATCGGTTTGTTCGGCTCATCAGCCGGAGGTCATCTGGTATCTCTGCTCGGGTTGACGTCGGGGATTGGTCAATTGGAGAGCGACACGGGGACACCTTTGCAGCCGGGAACAGCCGTGCAGGCGGTTTGCGCTTTTTGTGGTCCCTGTGATCTAACGCGAATGGCGGTTCCGGAAATCAAAGCCGCCAACAGCCTGCTCTACGATGTGACGCAACAGTATCTCGGTGGTCCGGTGGAGGAGCGACTGGAACTGGCCCGATTAGTGAGCCCGCTGACTTATGTGAAGAAGGATGCCCCGCCCATGTTTCTGGTACACGGCGATGCGGATGTCACGGTGCCCATGGAGGAAAGCATCATCCTGCACAAGGCCCTGACGAAAGCGGGAGCTGATACGAAGTTGCGCATCATCGAGGGTGCCCCCCATGCGATCCCGTTTGAAGAAGTCCACGATGAGGTGGTCGCTTTCTTCAAGCGCACGCTGGGGTGAGGGGCTGGAGTACTCCGGCTTTGATGATCTGTCCAATTTCTCTGCGTGCGTAGATCGAGATCACTCAGGACTTTGGCAATGCTACACAAACGTAGTGCGTAACGAACCAGCCACTTTCGCGTTTCTTGGCCAGACCACTGTTCCTCCCGAGGAGGCCGGGAGAACTACAATGGTATCGTATTGCCCCTCTTTTCTTCTCTGCAATGTTCGTAATACGAACATCAGTAGAAGCCGGGCTGTCTCCGGAGTTGCCCGACGTGAAAGTTCGTATTACGAACAATTCCATGAGACCTTACATTCATCCGCAAATACGGCTGCTGCTTGGTCTGGCCGGGGGTATGGAACTCGTGGCGCGTGAACTGGCCAAAGAAGCACGCAAGCGAATAGACGCGCGGAAGCCGCGGTCGGGACGAGGTGCCACACTGCGTCCCAGTGCGGAAACCCCGCTTTGGAATGCCATTGTCACCTTGGTAAAACCGCAGCTGGCGCGTCGGGGAGACCGCGCACTCTTGGCGCGGGAGTTGGGCGTTCACCGCGCACGCATCGGTGAATACTTTGATACGAAAACAGCCATGCCCGATGCTGAGCGCGCACTCCAGATATTGGTCTGGATCGCTCGAAAGGGGAGCAAATCCAAGTCCGGGGGGAACAAAAAATGATCAATACTCAATGTTCGTAATACGAACATTCGTGCCGTCGGTGAGGTTTGAGTGCGGGATTGTAGGCTGATCAGAACGGCAATTCATGTTGGGGAGCAGCGACACCCGCTGTCGGTTTTGCATGTTCTCACGCCTTGATCGACAGACGCGTATCGCTGGAGGGTTCGAGTTCGAGTTGCCAGTTGGTTTCGGCAATTTTTATTGAGGAAGGCTTGGTCGTGTCTCACCAGCAGCAGGGCGCAGGACCTGCCAAGAGACAGGTTAACTATACTTCTCTGTCTCTTTTCGATGCATCATCCTCGGGCGAGCTCAGATCGCATCCGGGTACATCCGTGCCATCCGCGGTAAAATAAGTCAGAAGAAGGGTGGTCCTAGCCTGGCTGATTCCTCCTTTCCACATTAGTTTGCGTTGGCGTGGTAGCTACGGGGCGGTTTTGATTCTTTCCACGATCCGTTTAGCGATGCGGGCCAGTTCATCAAAGCAACGGGCGAATCGTTCCGGATCCTGTGCGCCCTTATCGGCATCAAAGGTGTCCACGAAATCTTTCTGACCCTCCCCAATGAATTGGTAGAACAGCATGACCTTTTGCGCCTGGGCCGGGTCTCCAAGACGTGCAAGGACCTCTGCTCTCCTCTTGCCGTCAGCAACCAGAATGTAATCTGAATTCAAGAGGTGCTGCAGCGATGCCTCATCAAGTACGTCGCGCTTTACCGATTCCTTCAGACCTCTTTTATTCAACTCTGCTTGTACCTCGGCCAGCAAGTGATCGGCCGCGGGATAGAATTCCATCGGCGCGGTGCCACAGGAAAACAGATCAAGATCCAGAGAAGCTCGGTCAGCGTAATCAGCGACGTAACGATGCAGGATTTGGCTGCGGGCAATATTCCCGTGGCAGATGAAACTCAGCTTCATGAGTTCACTTATTTCAGCGCGGCGGCGATGCGGGTGAGGGCGGTCTCGACGTTCTCACGGGAGTTGAAGGCACTGATGCGCACGTGACCTTCGCCGCAGGTGCCAAACCCGGCCCCGGGGGTGCAGACGACCTGCGCCTCGTTGAGCAGCTTGTCGAAGAAGGCCCATGAATCGGTGCCGGTGTTGATCCAGATGTAAGGCGCGTTGTCCCCACCGATGCAGGAGTAACCCAGCTTGGTGATGGCCTCGCGGATCAACTTGGCGTTGCCGAGGTAAAAGTCGGTGAGGGCGCTGGTCTGCGCTTTGCCGGCTTCGGTGAAGATCGCGGCGGCAGCTTTTTGGACCGGATATGAGACGCCATTGAACTTGGTGGTATGGCGACGATTCCAGAGGGCGTGGACGGAATGCTCGTTGCCAGCCGCGTCGTAGGCCTTGAGGGCCTTGGGCACGACGGTGTAGGCACAACGCGTGCCGGTGAAGCCCGCGATTTTGGAAAAGCTGCGAAACTCTATGGCCACTTCCTCCGCGCCTTCGACTTCATAAATCGAATGGGGAATCTCGGGATCGCGGATGAAAGATTCGTAAGCGGAATCGAAAAGGATGATGGCCTTATTCTGCTTGGCGTAGGCAATCCATGCGGCGAGTTGGGCTTTGGTGGCCACGGCTCCGGTCGGATTGTTGGGGAAACACAGATAGATCAGGTCGGAGGCGACTGCAGGTATCGCCGGCACATAACCATTGGCCGGGGTGCTTTCGAGGTAGGTGATGCCTTGATAACGACCCTCAACATTGGTGCCGGTGCGACCCGCCATGACATTGGTGTCGGTGTAAACGGGATACACCGGATCGGGAATCGCGAGGCTGACGTCCTGGGCAAAAATTTCCTGAATGTTGGCACAATCGCACTTGGACCCATCGGAGACGAAAATCTCGTCGGCTTCGATTGAGCAACCGCGAGCGGCATAGTCGTTTTGAGCCACGGCCTCGCGGAGAAACGGGTAACCTTGCTCCGGGCCATAGCCCTTGAAGGTGGTGCGGTCGGCCATCTCGTCAGTCGCGGCATGGAGTGCCTCAATACAGGCCGGCGGCAGGGGTTCGGTGACATCGCCGATGCCGAGTTTGATGACCGGCTTGTCCGGATTGGCGGCGACATAAGCGTTAACGCGCTTGGCGATGTCGCTGAAAAGATAGGAAGCCTGAAGCTTGGTGTAATTTTCGTTTATTCTGATCATGGAGAGTGGATTTGAGTTCGAGCAGGATGACCCGCCTTTGCCTGTTGGGCTGCGGCGGGTTCATCCTCAGCTTAGCTGAGGTGAAGTGTATTTGTTAATAACGGATCAAAATGGTTTGGGGCGGCGAAAAACTTGAACAAACCGGCGCAGTGGACTTAGTTCAAGCCCGACGTTGTTCCCTAGCGTCATATCCCACCATGCAAATCATCGAAACGGTCTCTGCAATGAAACAACTGGCCGCGGAGTGGCAGGCGGCCGGCAAGAGCGTCGCGCTGGTTCCCTCCATGGGCGCAATGCACGCCGGGCAGGAGGCTTTGGTTCGGGCCGCGGTAGACCGGGCTGATGTGGTGGTGGTCACGGTATTTGTGAATCCGTTGCAGTTTGCCCCCAACGAGATCGTGTCGAATTACCCGAGCAATCCGGATGGGGATCGCCAATTGTGCGAAGCAGCGGGAGCCACAGTGTTTTTCTGCCCTACGAACGAGGAGATTTATCCCCCCGGTTATTCGACCCACGTCACGGAGAAAAAGCGGGCTAAACCACTTTGCGGGGTATCCCGTCCCAATCACTTTCGCGGGGTGACCACGCTGATGGCCAAGTTGTTCAACATCGTGCAACCGGATCTGGTCTATTTCGGTCAAAAGACGACCCAGCGTGCTGCAGTCGTAAGCAAAATGATTTCCGATTTGGCGTTTGATGTTGAGGTGGTGATCGTGCCGACCGTGCGTGAAACTGATGGGCTCGCTTGTGGGATTCGCAATCGGGATTTCTCCCCCGCCCAAAGGCAGGAAGCCCTCTCGATCAGCAAAGCGCTGAAAGAAGTCGGCGAAATGGCGTCAAGCGGAGTGCGCAGCCCCGATCGACTCGTAGCCGAAGCAACCCACATCCTTGGCGAAAATCGCAAGGTCCGCGTGATTTATGTCTCCATCGTTGATCGGGTGACCATGGAACCCGTGCGCGAAGTCGAACTCGGCAAGTGCGTGATGGTCGTATCCGTGTGGATCGATGAAATGCGGATAGTCGACAATCTGGTGCTGGAATGATCCAGCCCCTGTGGTGGTCAGACCACTTCGCGGTAAACGTCGGGATGAGGACGGGTGATCACAGCGGCATTCACCAGCATGCCAGCGTCGGCGATAATTTTGCGGCCGGCCGCTACGCCTTCCTGCACCGCATCAACATTGCCCGTCATGGTGACAAAGGCTTTGCCGCCCAGTGCCATGGCCACACGAACTTCGAACAGCTGAACCGGCGCACTCTTGGCGGCGGCATCGGCGGCGCGAATGAGGGTGGCGACATTGAATGACTCGAGAATACCAAGGGCGCCTTCGGGCGGGGCCACCGAGGTGCGGCCCATTGCAGTCACCACGTCGGGATGGATGTTGGTAATCACGATACTGTCGATCAGGCAGCCGTCGGCTTCCTCGTTGCCAGCCTCGACTGCGCTTTGCACCGCGGATGGGTCACCGGCGACCAATACCATGTATTTGCCCGAGCAGATGGAGCGGGAGAGGACCAGGCGCACATTACCCGCCTTCAACGCAGCGTCGGCGACGAGGAATCCGGCGACCACGCTGGAAAGTTCAATCAAGCCTATGGATTTTTCAGTCATGAGATTATTTGATCACGGGGTTTTTACCACGGATTTCACAGATGCGGATAAATGGTTGGGAAGCGGAAGCTCAGAAATGGGTTTTGAATACGAACAGGGTTCATCGGCGTAATATTGGCTAAACCGCGGTGATGATGACGTGGGTGTTGGTGACGGATTCGATGATCCCCGCAAAGGGAGCATGGATGATAGCGCCAAGGGCTTTGGCCGGCACGGCGCCCAAGGGTTGACCGGCGCGGACCTTATCGCCTGCTGACACCATTGATTCGCAAGGGGCACCTGCGCCCTGCTTGAGGGGCACGACCGCCTGGTGCGGTGACAAAGAATTATTCTCCCAAGGCGCCGCATGCTCATATTGGGCGATGTTGAGCTTCTTCATCAACGACTTGATGGGAAGGCGTCGACCGTCGCGCATCGGGTGCACTTTCACATCGGTGGGGCCGGACCACTTGATGTTGTCCTTCTTCATTTCCGCTTTGGATTGATCGCAGGCTTCCTTGGGAAATAGCTCCTCGGGGCAGGCGAAGAGAGTGCATAATCCGCAAGAGCAACACATCGCGGCCCATTCGTTCCAATGCTCAGCACCGGTCGCAGTGAAGGCGAGACTGCGCATGACTTGGTGGGGCTCGACAGCATAGCCGAGCAAATAGCGGGGGCAGAGTTCCGTACAATAGCGGCACTGATCACAGGCGGACTTGCCGATGGCGTTTTGCTCCTTGGCGGGTTTGAGCTTTCGCTCGATCACATGGTGATTGCGTTCCAGGACGATGACACCGCCGGTGGTCTTGGAAACTGGTCGGTCGAGTTCGTCGGTGGTTTCACCCATCATCATGCCACCGATGGCGAGCACGGGATCAGCCACGGTGACTCCACCGGCTGCCTGCAAGCAATCGCGCAGACTGGTGCCGATCGGCACGGTGATTGTCTTTGGTTCGCGCACGGCGCCAGCGATCGTGAGTGTCTTTGCGATGACGGGTCGCCCGGCGGCGGCTTCGGCGATGTTGACGAATGTTTCCACATTACAAACGACGACGCCTACATTGAGCGGGATACCTCCCGGGGGAATGAGTTGGCCCGTGACTTCGTAGACCAGATCATACTCATCGCCAGCCGGATAATAATCGCCCAACAAATGCACGCGCACGTCGGTGCCACGGCAGGCTGCTTCGACCGCATCGACAGCGTGCTGGTTCTTGGCCTTAATGCCGACCACCCCGGAGATTGCCCCCACTGCTGTCATGGCGAGTTGAATGCCTTGGACCATGGCTACGGCCTGTCGCTCCATCACCGCGGCATCCTTATGCAGGAGAGGTTCGCACTCGGCTCCATTGGCAATCACGGTGTCGGCCTTGGCGGCTAGTTTGATGTGAGTGGGGAATCCTCCGCCACCGGCTCCGACCACTCCGGCCAATCTGACTTGTTCAACGAGATTCATGTGATTCGACTTGGGGTGGGGGATGAAGAGGCAATGACAACCTCAAGACCTTGGGCGCGCAACGCTGTAACCAATGCTTCCGGGGCTCCCGAATCGGTCACGACCACGTCGACCTTGGCGAAATTGCAGAGGAAGAACGTAGAGCGTCGGGCAAACTTGGTGCTGTCGATGCAGAATATGATTTTGGCGGCCCCGGCCATCATCGCGCGTTGGATGTCGACGATCAGAGCATGAGAATTGTAGATACCGTCCTCGGCGATGCCACTGCCGCTGAGGATCGCGACATCGGCGTGCATGCGCAAAAAGGAATCAACGGCATCCGGGCCGACCAGCGTGCCCAGTCGGGGATAGATCACCCCGCCAGAGACGTGGACTTCATGACGATTGGAGCCCGAGAAGAGGTTGGCCACGGGCAGGGAGTTGGTGATGACCTGGGCGACCTTGTCTCCGAGGTGCTTGGCAATGTGAAAGCAAGTCGTGCCGCTATCGATGATCACATTCTGTCCCGGTTGGATGAGGGCGGCACAGGCCGCGCCGATGCATTCCTTTTCGGAGACTTGGTGGGTATCGCGGACATTAAAGACGAATTCGTCTGTCTTGGGCTGCAAGGTTCGCGCTCCTCCATGAGTGCGGCGAACCAGTTTACCACCTTCCAATTCCGCGACATCGCGCCGCACTGTCGATACCGAAGCCCCAACTTGTTGTGCAAGTTCTTCCAACGAAGCGAATTCCACCGTTTGCAGGTAGGTTTCGATCTTCTCTCTTCGGGCTTCGGGGTGCATCGTGTTGGAAGTTATTGGAATATTCTGGAAGTTATTGCAATACTTCTCTTGACTATTTGGAAGATTTTGGGCGATATCAGCTCAAACCTTTCCGTTTCTATTCATGCCTCTCCCCCCTCCATCACCACATCGCGTTGAGATCGAACACCTCGTTCGACGGGCGATTTATCAGCGTTTGGACAAGAGTCCGCCGCTGACGGTGCAGGCACCCAATCCTTTATTGGTGAACATCAGCGCGAGGCATTGTCACCTGACTCAAGAGGCGGTCGAAGTGCTTTTTGGTCCCGGGGCCACCCTCACTCCGATGAAGTGGCTCTATCAGAAGGATCAATTCGCCGCCAAGGAGACGGTTACGCTTATCGGTCCGCGCAGTCGCGTGATTTCCAATCTCCGCATTCTCGGTCCTTGTCGTGATTTCAACCAGATTGAATTGGCTATGACCGATTCGATCGCGCTCGGTTTCGATATTCCCATTCGCCAATCCGGTTCGATCAAGGAAACCCCCGGTTGCATGCTCATGGGTCCGGCGGGATTTTTCGAAATGCCGGATGGCGTTATACGCGCCGCCCCACATGCCCATATGCATCCCGAAGACGCCGAGTTTTACGGCGTGAAGCAGGGCGACTTTATGCGGCTGCGCGTCGGTGGCCCCTGCTCGGTGACCTTCGAGCAATTGCTGGTCCGCGTGCATGAAGATTTCAAACTTGAGGTCCACATCGACACCGATGAGGGCAATGCCTGTGCACTCGGACCCGACACTCCCGTCGACCTTCTCAAATAACTCCCAACTCACACTCAACCCTCACGTATCAAAAACATCATGAATGAATCAATCGGCATGGTAGAAACTAAAGGCTATGTAGGCAGCGTCGAAGCTAGCGACGCCATGGTCAAAGCCGCGAATGTAACTCTCGTTCGCCAAATCCAAATCGGCGGTGGCATGGTCACCGTCATCGTCAAAGGCGATGTAGGCAGCGTTCGCGCCGCCGTCGACGCCGGTGCTGAAGCCGCCAAGCGAGTCGGCGAACTCGTCTGCTCGCATATCATGGCTCGGCCACATGCCGAACTTGCCCGCACCCTCGGTCTTTGAACCGCACTCACAACCAACCTCTAATATTTAACTACTCATACCATGGCACAGGAAGCAATTGGTCTTATTGAAACGAAGGGTCTCTGCGCGCTGCTCGAAGCCGCTGATTCCGCTCTCAAAGCCGCCAACGTCACCATGACGGGCTACGAAGCAGTTGGCAGTGGATACGTCTGCGCGTTTTTCCGCGGTGATGTCGCCGCGGTCAAAGCCGCGATCGACGCCGGAGCCGAAGGCGCCTCCAAAGTAGGCGAAGTGATCTCCGTCCAAGTTATTCCCCGTCCGCACGACGACCTTGGCCAACTCGGCAAGTGGCTCGAGCAAGCCTGATAAACTTAAGCAGGCGCATCAGTTAATCACTGCACTCCCACCCACTCGATAAATCGTGAACATCCTCGTCGCCAATCTCGGTTCGACCTCGTTCAAGTTCCGTCTGATCTCATTCGACGGCACGGGAGCAGCGTCGGTCTTGGCCAAGGGTGGTTACGAGCGGGTTTCCGATTACGGCCAGGCGATCGATGATTGCCTGGGCGAGTTGCAGGCCGGCGGTCATGTCAAAACCAGCGCCGATCTACATGGGGTGGGTTTCAAAACCGTGCTGGGCAAGGATCTCACCGGCTGTCTACGCGCCGATACCGATGACCGCGTCATCGCTGCGCTGGAAGGCTTCAAGGAAATCGCACCCGCGCACAACCCGCCTTACGCTCTCGGGATCACCCGTTTTCGGGAAAAGCTGCCGGGCGTTCCGTTGGTCGCGCTATTTGAAACCGCCTTCTTCCAATGGGTGCCGGAAGCAGCGAGTCGCTACGCGGTGCCCCAGGCTTGGCACGATGCGGGGGTCCGCCGCTACGGCTACCACGGCGCGAGCCACAAATTTGTGGCCGAACGCAGTGCCGAATTGCTTGGTCGTGACAACCTCGCCGCTCAGATCCGCGATCTTTATAGCACGGGTCCCGCTCAGGATGATTCCGGTGAGCCACCGTTGCGGGTTATCTCCTGTCACCTCGGGGGCAGCAGTTCGATCACCGGGATTCGCAATGGCCTCGCCATCGGCTGCAGTCTCGGTTTCAGCCCGCAGTCCGGCCTACCGCACAACAATCGGGTTGGCGATCTCGACTCGGCCGCCGTGCCGTTCGTGATGAAAACACTCGGCTTGTCTCTCGAAGAAACCGAGCGGCAGATGACCAAGGAATCGGGCCTGCTCGGATTATCCGGGGTGGGCAATGATCTCCGCGATATCCGCGCTGCCGCCAAGGATGGCAACCAGAACGCCCAACTCGCACTCGACGTGTTTGTGCAATCCGCCCGTCACTGGATCGGCGCGTTCCTCCTCGAACTAAACGGAGCCGACGCCCTCGTGTTCACCGCCGGGATCGGCGAAAATAATCCCGATCTGCGCGCGGCCATCTGTGCCGAACTCGACCAGGTCGGCATCCTGATCGATCCGGAGAAAAACGCCGCGCTCCAAGGCACCGAAGGCGAAATATCCGCCACCAATTCCCGCACCAAAATTTTTGTCATCCCGGCCAACGAAGAACTCGTGGTTGCTCGGGAAACCTCTCGCTGCATCTCGATGCAAAACTGATTTTTTTTAACCACAACCTCCCAACCAAAACTATTATGTCAAAAGCCATCGGTCTCCTCGAAACCCGCGGTCTCACCGCGCTAGTCACTGGCGTAGACGCCATGCTCAAGTCCGCTAACGTTACGCTTGTTGGTCCTGTCAAACAGGTCGGCAATGCTATGGTCACCGCTGTTGTTACCGGCGATGTCGCTGCTGTCAAAGCCGCCACCGACGCCGGTGCGCAGGCCGCCGCCGCAGTCGGCGAAGTCGTCAGCATCCACGTGCTGCCTCGTCCGCACGGCGACGTTGACGTCATCTTGCCTAAGGCTGTCGCGTCGAAGCCCGCAAAGAAATAAGCCATGTTCCTTGCGCGTGTCATAGGTTCCGTCGTCTCGACTAAAAAAGACGAGGCGATGAAGGGCCGTAAACTCATCATCGTGCGACCGCTGCTCGTGGATGAGTCCAATCCCGCGCAGTTTCGCCCCGGATCAAATACCATCGTCGCCGTCGACGCTCTGGGTGCCGGGGTGGATGAGGTTGTCCTGTTTTGTCAGGGCAGCTCCGCGCGCCAGGCCAGCGGCATGAAGACCCTCCCGGTCGACGCCGTTGTCGTCGGCATCGTCGATACGGTCGATGTCCTGAATCACAAAATCTATCCCGCTAAGCAGTAAACCCAGACCCAAACGATGAGCGCCAATCTCCAACTTGATGAGCAAGCCATTCGCACAATTGTCGAAGACGTCATGCGTGGTCTCGGTCGTGAGCCCACCACCGCCCCAGCGGCGGCACCGGCTCGATCGCCGGGGGCATCCCATGCCAACCCTCGACGCAGTGGATCCCGTTTCGGTGTGTTCGATGATGTGAAGGAAGCCTGTGCGGCTGCCCGGATCGGATTTGAACAACTGCGCAACAAAGGCGTGGCTGGTCGGGTGCAGGTGATTGAAATCATTAAGGAACTCTGCACCAAGAACGCCGCCGCCTGGGGCAAGTATGAGTTCGAGGAAACCAAGATTGGTCGTCTCGAGCACAAGATCGGCAAACTTGAAATCGTAAAATTTGTGCCCGGCGTTGAGTGGCTTCAACCACGCGGCATGAGTGGCGACCATGGTATCACAATGGAAGAGCACACGCCCTTTGGGGTCGTGGGTGCCGTGCTACCCGTAACGCACTCCATCCCCACGTTGAGCGGCAATGTGATCAACATCGTGGCAGCTGGTAATTCCGTCGTCTTCAACCCGCATCCGGGTGGGGCCCGTTCCGCGGCCCTGGCCGTGCGCGCTTTCAACGAAGCCATCTTTGCCGTGCTCGGGATTGAAAATCTCATCTGCACCATCGAGCAACCCACTTTCGACAGTTTCAATGCACTCACCCAGAACGAGCACATCAATCTGCTATGCGTAACCGGTGGCCCGATGGTCGTGAAGGCGGCAATGGCTTCCGGCAAACGCGCCATCTGTGCCGGTCCCGGCAACCCGCCGGTCATCGTCGATGGCACCGGCAATATTGCGAAGGCCGCGGCCAACGTCATTACCGGTGGTGCTTTCGACAACAATCTGCTCTGCATCGGTGAGAAACAGGTCTTCGTGCTCGAGCATGTGGCGGATCGTTTCATGAACGAACTGGCCTCGGCCGGCGCCGCGAAACTCACCTCGACGCAATTGTCGAAACTCACCGCTGAAGCATTCACCGATTCAAAGGATGCCGGGGGCTGCTCCCATGCCGTACTCAATCGCAAATTGGTCGGCGCCGACGCTGCGGTGCTCGCCCAACATGCCGGCGCTAAAGTTGCGGCCGACACGCCGCTGCTCTTTGCCGAAACTGATGCCGAGCATGTTTTCGTGATGGAAGAACAGATGATGCCGATGCTGCCGGTCATCCGCGTAAAGGATTTCAACGCGGCGGTCGACGCTGCCGCCAAAAGTGAACACGGCTACAAACACTCGTGTGTCATTCATTCGCTCAACGTAGAGCGGATGACACAGATGGCCCGGGCCCTTGATACCACGTTATTCGTGAAGAACGGTCCCAGCACCGCCGGCCTTGGTCTCGGTGGCGAGGGCTACCTCAGCTACTCCATCGCCACCACGACGGGCGAGGGCATCACCACACCCGAAACCTTCACCCGCACGCGCCGCTGCGTGATGGTCGACAACCTCCGCATTTACTAACGCATGACGCTCGCACGTGTAGATGGAGTGGTCGTTTCGACGGTTTGTCATCCCAGCATGACCGGCCATCGCTCGATCATTTGCCAGCCACTCGATGGGGAGGGCCGCGAAGAAGGTTCACCGATTTTGGCCATCGACCCGCATGGTGCGGGTAAACACGAGCAGGTGCTCATCTCATCCGACGGTATCACGACGCGTAATCACGTGCAGGATCAAAACTCACCGCTCCGCAACATTGTGGTGGCGATCGTCGATGCAAAGGAGGCCAGCTGACATGCGTCTCGGACACGTCATCGGCAGAGTGACTCTTTCCCAGCAGGATCCTGCTTACAAAGGCGGCCGCTTTCTGATCGTGCAGCCATTCGATAAGGAAAAATTCAAAGGTGCACCCATGGAACCACTAGCCTCCGGTTCTTCGCTCGTGGTTTACGACAATCTAGGGGCCGGACCGGGTCACGTGATCGGTTATGTGGAGGGGGCTGAAGCGACTGCACCTTTCGACCAACCCACTGCGGTGGACGCCATCAACGTAGCTCTCATCGACAAGATTTTCTACACGCCGCCCGTTTGATCGAACGGCTCAATTTTAAACGTTAAACCATCAGCTTTCATCACATGTCTATCGTCATTACTGCCCAAGACGCTCAGGAGCTACTCCGCAAAGGAGAACAACCACCCTCCGGTGCGATCCTAACCCCGTCCGCTCGCGATGTCCTGCGTGGCACCGCTTCGCTGCTGGCTGGATCCGGAGCCAAATATGGTTCGTCGAGCGTGGCGAAAAAATCGGTCGAACCCAGTGTGCCCGATTACGAATTCAAATGGGCACCCGGTTCCGACCCGAAGACTCCGGCCGAAATCGAACGTTTCTTCAACTCACCCGCAATCCAAGTCCTCAAGGAGCGCATGTGTTGCATGGGTCGCCGCCTTTGGCAGCGCGACTACACTGATGGCAATGGTGGCAACATTACTATTCGGGTTGGAGACAATCTCGCTCTCTGCACGCCCACGTTGATCTGCAAAGGTTTCATGAAGACCGAGGATATGTGCCTGGTCGATCTCGATGGGGAGCAACTCGCAGGCGCTCGATTGCGCACCAGTGAAGCCAAGACCCATTTCGGCATCATGAAGCGCCAACCTGCAGCCAAGGCCTGTGTGCACGCGCATCCTCCCCACGCGACCGCCTTTGCTATTGCCAACGTCAGTATTCCCTCATGCCTCATTCCCGAAGCGGAGGTTTTCCTCGGCAAGATCGGAGTCGCGAAATATCAGACTCCCGGCACTCCTGCCAACGCCGATGAAGTCGGTGAAGTGGGCAGAGATCACCAGGCTGTGTTGATGCAAAATCATGGTGTGATCTGCTGGGGCAAGGACGTCGAGGACGCCTATTGGAAGATGGAGAACATCGATTCCTATTGCCGCACGGTCTGGATCGCTGCGGGTCTCGGCGGTGGATTGCACCGCTTCACCGGTGGCCAAGCCAAGGAACTTGTCGATCTGCGCCAGAAGTTGGGTATGCCAGATCCGCGCGCCGGTTTGAAGGAGTGCGAACTCTGCGACAGCGCCGATTTTCGTCCCGGCGTCGTTTGCGCAACCCCGCAGAAAACCGAGGCAGTGGCCGAGTCACGCGATCCGCAAGTCGAGGAAATCGTCTCCAGGATCACGGAGCAGATTCTGCAGAAGATGTCGGCCTCCAAGTAGCCAGCAACGAGTAGCGGGCATCACGCATCGTCCCGATTCCTGCTCATCGCTTGTTTCTTTCTACACACTACCCTCTACTCGCTACTCTACTCATACATGAAAGTTTCCATTATTGGCGGCGGCGGTCGCGTCGGTTCGAACGCGGCGTTTGCCCTGCAGTGCGCCGGCATTGTTTCTGAAATCCAAATCCTCGACGCCAATACGGATATGGCCGATGGCGAGGCCCTTGATCTGCTGCACGGATCGGCCTCCCTCGCGGACCAGCGGATCTACGCCGGAGACTATGACCGCGCGAAGGATAGCGATATTTTTGTCATTACCGCCGGACTCCGGCGCAAACCGGATGAGTCCCGGCTCGATCTCATTAATCGCAATGTCGCTTTATTTTCCGGAATTCTCGAGAGCATCAAGACGGCTGGTTTTCGCCGCGATGCGCTCGTGTTCGTTGTCTCCAATCCCGTTGATATTCTCACGCAACTCGCGGCCGAGAAATTGGGCCTGCCGTGGCAACAGGTGATCGGCCTTGGCACGATGCTCGACACCGCACGCTTCCGTTCGCTCATCGCGCAGGATCTCTCGCTCGCTCCGACACAGGTGAAGGCACTTATCCTCGGTGAACATGGTGATTCGATGTTTCCCGTATGGTCTTCGGCCACCTATGCCGGTTTGTTGCTGACCAAGGTCGCAGGGTGCACCCCTTCGTTTCAGTCGCAGATTTTTGAGCGCACCAAGGGCAGTGGCGCCGAGGTGATCCGCCGCAAGGGCGGGGCAGGGTGGGCCGTGGGCGCCACCATTGCCGAAGTCGTCCATGCCATCGCGCTTGATCGTCAGGTGGTGCTGCCCGTTTCAACGGTGCAACAAGGCGCCTATGGATTGCGCGATATAGCGATCAGTGTGCCGACCGTTGTCGGCCGGCCCGGGGCAATCGCTCATGTGGAAGTGGAACTTTGGCCGAAGGAACAGCAGGCTCTACAAGCTTCTGGCCGGGCCCTGCAGGCAACGTATGCCAAAGTGCAGTCAGCTTAAGTGCAAGGTACATGGACCTGACGGGTGATCAGGGAATATCCGCCAATGGTTGGTTTGGAGTTTTCTTATCCGCGTTTTTTGGCGTATTCAGAAGGGGATGAAACTTGGCGCGCATATTTATCTTTGGATTGAACGTTGGTCCGACCGTGAAGTCGGCCTACTGGCTCGCGCCAAGGGGATCGGTCTCAATACCCTGGAGCTCTCGGTCGGACTGGATGTGCCTTTCGATACTGCGCTGACCAAAAGGGCTGCAGAAGATGCTGGGATGAATCTGGTGTTGGGGCCGGGTGGAGCTTGGCCGGACGATGCCGATCTAGCTGCCGACGATCCGGCCCATCGCCAATCGGCGTATGATTTTCATCGCAGTATCATAGATCAAACCGCGGAGGTCGGAGGCATTTGCTACGCAGGTGCGCTTTATGGTCGACCGGGTAAATCGCTCCGGCGACGGCCCCCGGCGGATGAAATGTCTCGGGCGGCTGAAGGGTTGCGCGGTCTCGCCGCCCATGCCGCAGAGTCAGGCATTATTTTAGCGATTGAACCGATGAGCCGCTTCCGTTCCCACTTGGTCAATCGACCGGCTCAAGCGGTGCAATTGATCGAGATGGCGGGGCGTCCGGACAATCTCCGTGTGCTCTTCGACACGTATCACATGATAACTGAGTTGCGCGACCCGGCGGCGGCGATTCGTGAAACCGGTGATCTGCTCTGGGGATTGCACGCCTGTGAGAACGACCGTGGGGTGCCCGGCGGTGGACTCGTGCCCTGGACCGATATTTTTGCGGCAGTTAAAACCACCAAAGCGGACTATATCGCGTTCGAAGGTTACAATACCTCGATCGGTGATTTCGGCTGGAGTCGGGGCATGTTCCAGAACGTCTGCCCCGACGGAGATGAATTCGTGCGGCAGGGCCTGGAGTTCGTGCGACCGCTGGTGTAAGGAATAAAATTGTAGGGTGGGGTCGCCCGAACCCCGCCTTGAAATCATTAGTTATGCGAAGGCGGGATCAGGCGATCCCACGCTACAGCTCTCATAGGCACGGACCAAGGTCCGGCCCTACAATCAGACTTTCGATGCTTCGCGACTTTGCGCTTCAAGCTCTACCGTGGCGAATAGGTCTTTTGCTTGAGATCGGCGGAGAGCAGGCGCCGGAAAGTCTTCAGATCCTTGACGGCTTTGAGCGCGATGAGCTGACGAGCGATATTGCCGACGGCGGTGCCTTCCAAACTGAAAGAGACGACCGGCAGTCCGGCAGCATCGGCCGTAGCTTGGCAGAGCAATTGATTTTTGGAACCGCCGCCCACGATGAGGATGCGCTTGAAGGTTTTCCCGGTCATGCCTTCGAAAGCCTTGATACACTTGGCGTGGCCCTCGCCGATTGAGTCGCAGATGAGCCGGGTGTAGCCGGCGAGATTTTTCGGGGCTTTAAGCTTCCGCTTTTTCAACTGGGCATCGATGGCCGCTTTCATCGAGTCGGGGCTGGTGAAGGCGCGATCGGTGAGGTTGAGGAGATCCTTTGATGCCGGGAGTTTTGCTGCCGCGTTGATAAGGACGGCCCAGGCGCGATCACTTTCCGGACGTTGCTTAAAATCGCGCATGATCTGCTCGAGCAGGAACAGGCCGACCACATTGGTGAGCGGACGATAGCCACCATTGCCGGTGCGTTCGTTGGCTACGCGGGCTTTTTCCGCGGCAGCCCCGAGGACCGGTTTGTCACTTTCGAATCCCACCAATGACCAGGTGCCGGAACTGAGGAAGATGTCGTTGCCATCCTCGGCCGCGGGCATCGCGTCGTAGGCACAGGCGGTGTCGTGGCCGGGACAGGCGATGACTTGCACGCCGGCGAGTTCGGGGAAATTCTTAACGACGCCGAGTTTTTTGCCGGCCTGCACGGGTTTACCGAACCAGGACGTCGGGATGTGAAAGTGGTTCAGGGCCGTGAGCGACCAGTCGTTGCTATGCACGTCGAGCAATTGCGAAGTGCTGACGATGGTCAGCTCGTTCTCCATGCGCCCACTCAATAGATAATTGAAATAGTCGGAGAGGAAGAGACAACGGGTGGCGAGGTCGGTGACGGCGGGGCAATTGCTGATGGTTTCGGCCAGTTGCAGGCTCGTGTTGTAAAACACATTGGGAATGCCGGTGGCACCGTAGATCATGCTCGCGCCGTTTTTCTGCAATGCCTTGATCCCCGCTTGGGTGCGCTCATCGCGATACGCATGGGGAGGGAAGACGAGCCGACCGGCATCGTTGAGCAGCACATGATCGCAACCCCAGGTGTCCACGCCGACTGAGGAGAGCTTGGCGCCGCGGGGAAGCAATGCGACGGCTTTGCGGAGGCCGGTCTGCACCTCACTCCAGAAGGTGCCGAGTTCCCAATAAGTGTTGGGGCCAAGTTCGCGGTAATCGTTGGGAAAACGATGCGCTTCGGTGAGGCTAAGTTTGTTTTTGGACCAAGTGCCGAGAATAACGCGGCCACTGGTAGCGCCGAGATCAACGGCAGCAGTATAGATTGCTTTTGACATGACAGTATTTCGACGGGTTTTCGGTTGCATCAGGCTCTGCGCGGAGCACGGTTTTCCAATACTAAAATGCTAAACAGCGAACGAAAGCCGGTCACGGGGAAGAAGGTGCAGTTAATGGCCACTTGCCTGTGTGATGCCTTTTATGACGATGTCGCCCGAGCCACGGTGGAAGTGTTGGAGCATGCGGGCTGCACGATTGATTTTCCCGAGGGGCAGACCTGCTGCGGGCAACCGGCTTTCAATGCCGGTGACTGGCCGGCATCGCGCAAGGTCGTCCGCCATGCCGTGAAGACTTTTGCCGGGGATGATCCGGTGATTCTGCCATCCGGTTCCTGTGCCGCGATGATGTTTCACGGGGCGCCGCTTGAATTTGAACACGAACCCGACCTCGCTGAGGTGGAGGCCTTGGGGCGCCGAACCTGGGAGTTGCTGGACTTTTTAGTCAATGGCCTCGGCATCACATCTTGGTCGGGCCGTTTTGAGGCGAAAATCGCCGTGCATCGTGCCTGCCACACCCGCGGAACCGGTAGTATCGATGCCGCGCTCATGCTCTTGCGCACCATCGAGGGAATTGAGGTGGTCGAGTTTGGGGAAGAGGAACAATGCTGTGGTTTCGGCGGCACGTTTTCCGTGAGTTTTCCGAATATCTCGTCCGCCATGGGTGACCTAAAGCTCGAGCATCTCCGGGCTGCCAAGCCTGATCTGGTCACCTCGGTCGACATGAGTTGTCTCATGCACCAGAGCGGTCGCGCCGCGCATGAGGGTCAGCCCATCAAGATCATGCACGTGGCTCAAATTCTACGGGACGCCTTGAAAAACACCTGATCACCATGGCCAAGCAACTCATTGACCAGTTTGCCGCATCGCTGCCTGCAGACAAGCGGGCATCGGTTTACAAGAGCACCAAGTTAACGCACGAAAATCGGACGAAAATACTCTTCGACCAATTTGCCGATCCCAACGGACTTCGCGGACTGGCGGGAGATATCAAGCAACACGTGCTCGAGCATCTCGATACGATGTTGCCGGCGGTCGAAGCGAAGCTGCAGGCCAATGGCGCCCAGGTTCACTGGGCCTCGACGGCTGAGTCCGCCTGCGATGCCGTGCTGCGGATCATGCAGGCCCGCGGCGCGACCAAGATGGTCAAAGCCAAGACCATGGTGAGCGAGGAAATTGGGCTTACGCCCGCACTGGAAAAGAACGGTATCGAAGTCCTCGAAACCGACCTGGGCGAATTTATCATCCAGATCGATAATGACCATCCGAGCCATATCGTTCGCCCGATCATCCACAAGAACCGGCGCGAAGTCGCCACGAGTTTCGAGCGTCACGGGCTTGGTGATTACAACGATGATCCTGAAACCATCACCCGACGGGCCCGGCAGTTTATGCGGCAGAAATACCTCGATGCCGACGTGGGTCTGACCGGGGCCAATTTTGTTTCGGTCGAGAGCGGCCGGATCGTGCTGGTGACCAACGAGGGCAACTCGCGCTTCAGTCTCGCTGCGCCGAAGTGTCACATTGCATTGATCGGCATCGAAAAACTGGTGCCGCGCGATCGCGATCTCGGCTTGTTGCTCAACCTCCTTGCCCGTTCCGCCACGGCGCAACAGCTCACGGTTTACACGGAGTTTATCAATGGTCCCAAGGCGAGCGATCAGCCCGACGGACCGGAGGAGATGCATGTCATCTTTGTGGATAACGGTCGCTCGGAAGTGCTGGCCTCCGAATGCAAAGAGATCCTCCGCTGTATCCGCTGCGGTGCCTGCATGAACGTGTGCCCGATTTATCGCCAGACCAGTGGGCATGCCTATCGCAGCGTTTATCCCGGTCCGGTGGGCGCGGTACTTTCACCCCTGCTCGCCGGAAAGAAATTTCCCGAGTTGGCGGACTTGCCCAAGGCCTCGACGCTTTGTGGAGCCTGCCACGAGGTCTGCCCGGTTAACATTCCCATCCCCGACCTGCTCCTGCGATTGCGGGACAAGGGCAAACGTGAAGGTGCTTCGCTGGCCGCGGCGGGCACCCCCCCGATGGGCGCCTGGTCGGTGCTTGCCACCCAACCGGCGGTTTGGAAGACCGCGCTGTTTGGCGGCAAGATCATCAATTACTTGCCGACGAAATATCTACCCGTGCCGCCGCTGCGAGCATGGGAAAAGAGTCGCACCCTGCCGAAGTGGCGAGGCGGCGAGTTTCGCAAATGGATGAAAGAAAGGGGGAAATCATGAACAACGAACGTGACCTCATTTTAAACCGCGTGCGGGACGCTTTGGCTCCATTGAAAGAACGCGCTGTGCTGCCGGAATGGGAACGTGATCTGGTGAAGGTTCAAACGATTCAACCGGCGATTGATCTTTGGACGCTCTTTGCCGAACGCATGAAGTTGGTGAGTGGCACACCGCTGACCGTGGTCAGCGAATTGGTGGCGCTGCTGGAGAAAAATAATTGGCGCCGCGGTTATTGTGATCCTGCGATTTGGCCTCAGCTGGAAGAGGTATTTCCCGAGGGTTTCACGGTCGAGACGACTTTCGACCGCACCCGGGTAGACGATTACGATTTCGGTATCACGGCTGCGACCGGCGCGATCGCCGAGACCGGCACGCTGGTTCTCACCGATGCGGGAACTTCCTCACGATTGGCGGCGCTCGCGCCTTGGGTACATGTGGCGATATTAAAACGTGAACAGATTCACGCCGATATTGTTGCTGCGTTGGCGGCATTGCCGGCCGATCCGAATGTCATTTGGGTGACCGGTCCTTCGAAGACCGCCGACGTTGAAGGTATCCTGATAGAAGGCGTGCACGGCCCCGGAGTGCAGGTGGCGCTGATGATGGATTGATCGGGATTAGTGACGCGCTGATTCAACCTGTAGGGCTGCACCTTGGTGTAGCCTCGGCCCGACCAAGGTCGGGCCCTACATGATTCCCGGATTGTCACGCGCGGTGAGGTCGCGATAGTCGGCGTCCAACCATGGCTTCCCCCGTATCCCCTCAGGTCGAACCCTTCATCGCATCAGAAACCATCATGAAGGAGTTCACCGCCAGAGCGGTGATCACCGGTGCGATCCTCGGATTTATTTTTGGCGCTTCCTCGCTGTATCTGGTGCTCAAGGTCGGTTTGACCGTGAGTGCATCGATTCCGGTGGCGGTCATCTCCCTAGCCATGTTTCGCGGCTGGTCCAAGGTCGGCGGGCGCGACGCCACGATTCTGGAAAACAACATCACGCAAACCGCAGGATCGGCGGGCGAATCATTGGCGTTTGGCATTGGGGTGACCATGCCGTCAATATTGATCCTCGGTTTTGATCTGGAACTCACCCGGGTGATGTTGGTGGCAATGCTCGGTGGCTTGTTGGGCATTTTAATGATGATCCCTCTGCGGCGGGCGCTGATCGTCAAAGAACACGCCACCCTAAAATATCCGGAGGGGACGGCTTGCGCCGCGGTGCTCAAAGCGGGCGCGAATGATGCGGATCGCGCGGCGGCATCACCGGCCGCCCAAGCAGATATCAAGGCGGCGGCAGATGCCGGATTGGGCAGTTCACCAGGAGCCAAGGTCATTTTCACCGGGTTCGGTATCGGGCTGCTCTACAAAACCCTCAACGTGGCTTTCAAGGGTTGGAAGGATGCGCCTGAGAAAATCTTTGGGGCACCATTGAATGGCGGTTCGGTCAGTGCGGAAGTGTCACCGGAATTGCTCGGGGTGGGTTACATCATTGGTCCACGTATCGCCTCGATCATGTGTGCGGGAGGCGTGCTGAGTTATTTGTTGCTGATCCCCTTGATCAAGTTTTTCGGCGAAGGCATGACCGAGGCACTTTCGCCGGGCACCATTCCGATTTCCGAAATGGGACCGGGCGAAATCCGTGGGGCCTACATCCTCTACATTGGTGCGGGTGCCGTGGCCGCGGGTGGCATCATCAGTCTCATCCAATCGATGCCGACGATCTGGAGTGGCATCAAAGGCGGCTTGAAGGATTTCAAAATGGGCAGAGGCAAGACCGGCGCGACCGAGGCTACGCCGCGGACGGATCGTGATCTCTCGATGAAGTTTGTGGCGATTGGGGTGGTGGTGCTGATTGCCGCCGTGGTGTTGTCGCCCACGCTGCACATGAACCTGCTCGGTGCGTTGCTGATTGTGATTTTTGGTTTCCTATTTGTGACCGTTTCATCGCGGTTGACGGGTGAGATCGGTTCTTCATCCAATCCCATATCCGGTATGACGGTGGCGACGTTGTTGTTCACCTGCCTCGTATTTCTGATCGTCGGGTGGACGGGCGGCACACATTACGTGACCGCACTATCAGTGGGCGCGATTGTATGTATTGCGGCGTCCAATGGCGGCACGACATCGCAGGATCTGAAGACGGGCTTTCTACTTGGTGCGACGCCGAAGTATCAACAGCTCGCAATCCTGGCCGGGGCATTTTTGTCGGCGCTTTTGCTTGGGCCGATACTGCTGAAGCTCAATGCGGCCGGCACCGTCTACATGCCGGCGGCAGAAGTGGCTCGCGCGGAGTTGCGCACCGATCCCAGTTTGCTGACCAAGCATGAAGCGCTGGCGGGTCCTCAAGCGCGGGACGACACCAACAGTTATCTGGTTTGGCAGAAGACTGACGATGTCGGTGGGCGGGCGGGCCGCTACCTGGTTAACGATGAGGGCACTGCCGTCTGGTTCGTCGATCCGGGGATCAACGGCGTGTATAAAACCCGACCTGACGGCACGACCGTCACCAATAAATTCGATGCGCCCAAGGCCGTGCTGATGTCATATATCATCAAGGGCATTCTCGATCGCAAATTGCCGTGGGCGCTCGTTCTGCTCGGGGTGATGATCGCCGTGGTGCTGGAAATGTCGTTCGTGCCCGCCCTGGCTTTTGCGGTGGGCGTTTATTTGCCGCTGTCATCTTCATCGCCCATTTTCATTGGTGGGGTTATTCGCTGGATGGTGGATCGTCATGGTCGCAAACAGGCGGCCCGGGCACATCTGACCGAGGCACAGCACATTGAGGAAAGCGACAAGAGTCCGGGCGTGTTATTGGCCTCGGGTTACATCGCGGGTGGGGCGATCGCAGGTATCATCATCGCGTTTCTAGCCGGCGTACTTGACGAATTTGATGCGGCGTTGTTCGCGTGGTCCACGGCCCACAATCCGTTCTTCCATGGCGCCTATTCCGATCTGCTGTCACTGATTCCCTTCGCGCTCATCATGGGCCTGCTTTATTACGTGGGCCGGGAGAAACTGCTCTCTGCAAAACCGAAGCGCTAAACCGAAATCGGAGGGGAAAGCGCTGCTAATTCAGTGCAAGAATTTGGCAACTACTAGCATCGTTAGCTGAGTTTGATCTCTGAATGTAGGTCTTCTGGAGTTAGGCATGCAGGATATGAGAACCATGCGTGTGTTGTTGGGGTTTGCCTTGGCTATCGGATTTGCGAGCTCGGTATTTAGTCAGGCAATCACAGAGTACTTTGTCGCCAAGGTTTACGACTTGAACCAGATCTCCGGGGCTGGCTCCACGCCAGAAGCCGCACCGTATGGGTTCTTTGCCGAGGTATTTGGCACGGGCCTGAGTGGCACTTATACCGTGGTATCGCCCGGTGGCACGGTGTCCAATCCACAGAACCTCACTATCGCCGGTGATTTGGCCGAATATGATGATGCGTTTGCTTATGCTGATATGACGGCATTGAACACGGCCTACAACAGCGGCACTTACACCATGAATATTAATACGGCTGGTGGTTTGCTTTCGCCTACCTTGGATCTGATCGGTGACGCGTTTCCCAATGCGTTCAGCATCACCAACGGTATGTGGGTGGGCGGCAATCTGTTGTTTGATCCCAACCAAGATCTCACGATCACTTTTGATGCGTTCAGTGGCTTTACCACAGGATCCCGCATCATGATCGAAGTGGAGGATGGTGGTGGCTATACGGATGATTCCAGCACCGCGATAACCTCTTTCTTGATCCCTGCTGGCAGTATCAATCTGGTCACAGGGCAGACGAGTTATGCGGAAATTCTCTTCAGCCAAGGCGTTGACACCGACAACAGCACCATTGCTGGGGCCTCGGGCGTCGCATTTTATGGGACTATTGTTGGATTCACTCTCCAAGCCGTGCCGGAACCATCGACCTATGCTGTCATTATGGGTGCGTTGGCCATGGGTGCGGTGATTTGGTCACGTCGACGACGGGTCTGATCGTCTCCAGTGCATCTCTGAATCAGCCGGGCACTGTCCCGGCTTTTTTGTGCTCAATGAGGATTGATGCGGCATTGATGAAAGGGAATAAACCCTTGCTGAAGGATATTTTAATCCCAACGTTGATCCAAGTTTCGTCTCCAACCCCCAATTGGTTACCCCATGAAATCAAAAGCGTCTCTACTCAACTTAGCCCTTCTCATTGCGTCCTGCGGCGTGGCCCACGCGCAATTCACTACGGTGTCGCTGGAGCTTAATCATATTCAGACAGGTGCAGCCACCACCTCAGTGAGCGGTTCAGTCTTTTTTGCCGAAGTTCAGGGTTATGACAATACCTAAGCGACGGTCACGGCCGATTCCGGGGACCTCAATCCCGGTCCCGGAAACTTGATTGATCAAGGCAGTGGGGAATTTCAATATCGCGGCGATCGCAGCGACGCCAGCACCTTGGTGGCTAGCTTTCCTACTGGAGCCGCATACACGATCACGACATTAGGAGGTTCGTCACCGAACTCGGAGACGCTGACCGGGCCCGGGGGATCATTGGCGACCAATTTACCGGCAGTTCCTCTGTTTACGATTTCCGGGGTGACCGGGTCCTGGCTGGGTAATACCTTTAAATTCGATCCCACTGGGGTGACGTCGTTTACGGTCACGATAAACAGTTATTCTGTGACCAATCCCGGCGGTAATTTTGGTTGGGGTTACTCAGTTGAAAGTGCGGGGACAATTCAGGGCGAAGATGGGGCGGGCCCCTTGGTTGACGCCACACCATATACCGCACCGGTATTAACCTTTACCAACGGCTTGGGTGCCAATGCCGGTGATGGCGATCCCACCACATTTGGATTTGTCAACGGAGCGACCTTTAACTTGGAGGCTAATTTTACGAATATCATCGGGCTTGCGGCTGCAAGTAATCTTGGTGGTCAAATGGCCTTTCTCTATGGCACGAACACTTCGTTCATTATCGAGGTCGGAGCGGTGCCAGAGCCTTCGACTCATGCCGCCATTATGGGTGCGTTGGCCTTGGGTGGGGTAGTTTGGGCGCGTCGCCGACGGGCTTGATTGCAACATTCGAAGCCTCCATCGAGCCGGACTTTCGTCCGGTTTTTTATGGCCCGACCACGCAGTTCAAGGTTTCGGACCTGTTGGAATGGGCATGGCCCGTGGGCGTTATCTGCGATATCAGGCTTGGTATCACGCCGTGGGTTGTATTTTTAGTGAGCGGATTCGCTTAAATTGATGCGCATATCCTGTCCCCGATTTGAGGCCCTTCAATCGTTGGTCCTGCATTCTTTGCATCACCCCACAGTGGGGAGAGCTTCATTGGGGGAAGGGAGAGGGGATTTATATATTCGTAATGCTAATAGCATGAGAGAATTAGATCAGAAATGACGGCATTTTCAGGTCGCGTTCCGGTTTCTCAAAGTCTATTTGGGGCGATGATAATTAACCCGACACCATCATGAAATATTCACGCTTAAGTTTGGTCTTTTTAGTGGCATCAGCAATGACCGCGTCTCTCGGTGCTCAGACGGCGGATTTTATTATTCTGCAATGGCAGCAACAACATGTGCAGACCGATATTGCCACGGTGAATCCGGCATCAGGGAACTCCTATTTGTTCCGGACCGATGTTGATGGCACTGGCATGACTTCAAGCAACCCCTTCACCGCCGTTACCTTGACCATGCCCGACGGCTCGACGATGCAAACTCTTGTTTTTGATACTGACTTCGACGGATGGAAATATGAATCCACCGGTTATGCAGATCAAACGGCATTGATCGCTGCGTTTCCCATCACGGGAAACAATTATATGATGAACTTCACGGATGGTGGCTCCAACCCCACTGTGAATTTCGGCACCACGCCTGATATTACCACCAATATTCTCCAAGCTCCGGTTGTGACTTTAACGGGAGGCACATGGATGGGCGGGTCATTTTATGTCACCGACGTGAGTCAGGATGTGACGATTACCTTCAACACCCCATACGCGTCTGCTCCCGGTGGGACGGATTCTTTTCACTATGATGTGTCGCTCCGAAATGGCCCTTTGAATGGTAGTTTTGATATTGATGACTTTGTTAACTATGACGCGCTCCTATCAGCTCCAACCTCGCCTACGATTGCTATGGCGACGATTACCGGTGGCACGATGATCGACGGGAATACTTACGAGTTGGAAGTCAATTACGACCAACTGATGGGCTCGTTATCGGGGCTTTTGGGAGGGAGCGATTTTGAGTTGTTCCTCGCTTCCGCGGTGACTCATATCAACATTATTACGCCAGCGGCCGTGCCTGAACCGGCAACATGGGGCTTGATGATGGGGGTGGTCGCATTGACTGGGGTTATGATAACACGTCGACGCAGGAAGCGCGAATAAACCGAAGCGTAATTCCACAGCGAAGCTCCATATTTCAATCGGATGATATGGGCTTGGCCCAAGGACGTTATCTGCAATGTGAGCCTCTGGTATCAAATCGTGGGTCGTATATCAGGTGGTCGGATATGCGTAAATTGATGCGCTTTTCCTGCCCACGGCTTCGTGCCCGATCATGGGTGGTCCAGCATTCTGCGCGTTACCCCTCCGCCCAGAGCTGGTGTTCTCATATTCTAGAGGGGAAAAGGAGTCTATGTATTTGATAAACTAATGGTAGGAGGTACTGGAATTAGAAATAACAGAGATTATATTTGCTTTCCTAACGCGCGAAGCCTACTCGGAGCAGTGACTTCTAACCCGACATCATCATGAAATATACACGTTTAATTTTGGTCTGCTTGATGGCATCTGCACTGACCGCCTCTCTCTGTGCTCAGACGGTGGAGTTTCTCGTCATGCAATGGGATCACTCAGTGGTACAAAATACGTCGAGCACCACCATCGATGCAGGTTCGACGCCATATTCTTTTGGAGCTTTCATTAACGGCACCACGGGTGATCCCTTGACAGTAGTTACATTTACATCCGCTACGGCTGGACTGACCAATGGCAGCCCGGGCCCGTCACTCTCATTTGACGTTAATGATGAGGAATGGAGGTATGAGTCGACCCCTTTCGACACATTGGCAAATATGACGATGGCCATTCCAACGAATGGCACCAATCCCTATACTTTAAGTCTAGTAAACACAGGAGGAGGCTCGATCAATGGCGTGGCATTTCCGACGGTTGTTACTTTTCCCGTCCTTCCCGGTATTGAGGCTTCTGGCCTTTCCACGGTCAACGTGGCTACACCATTGTTAGGTCTGACCAATGGCAGCTGGCAGCCCAACGGCACGTTTTTGGTCTCCGATGTGAATGCGCCAATAACCATTTCCTTTAATGACGTTTTTAACACCGCTCCCAGTGGTACGGATGCCTACCACTTTGATGCTGCCATGTGGACCACTTCTGGAATGGGAGGTGATGTTACATTAACGGGTGGGGTCACAGATGGGTTTGTTAATTATGACCCAACCACGGGCAATTCTCCTGCCGCTCCCTTATCAATCTCGGATTTGACCATCGCTTCTGGTCAATTAGTGGATGGCAACACCTACGATTTAGAAGTGGGCTACGAAATGATTCTGAATGCTGATGGCACCGTGTTGGGCGGCACAGCGTTTGCCGTGGGACTCTATGGCATCAGGACTACTATCATCATAGTCACGCCCTTGGCGGCCGTGCCGGAGCCCTCGACCTATGCCGCAATCCTCGGAGCGTTGGCTTTTGGCGGGGTGGTCTGGATGCGTCGTCGTCGGATCTGATCTCGAATAACCCACCCATAACGAGCCGGACATTGGTCCGGCTTTTTTATTCTTCCTTTAGGTTTGTGTCGCGACGCCAAGCAGTCGTGCCGATAAGGGTAAAGGCCAGAATTCCGACGGCGGCTATCCCCCAACCGGCGCGAAAGAGCAGGGCGATGAAACGCGTCATCAAGCTTGGTTCGCGGGATGGGAGAATATCCGGACTCAGTAACGACAATGCGGGCAGGGGTGTCGCGGCGATGTTTTGGGCGGCAATGGGGTGAATTGCAAATCGACCGATCGGATCATCAAAAAAGCTGTATTCGCTGGCGATCAACTGTTCGTTGATCCGCGTCGATGCAGCGCGGAAGTCACCGGAGAGCAGCGAATCCCGATAATGCTGCACAATCTTTTCGCGATGCTCATGCGAAGCGCTCAGGTCGGGCCAAGTGGTGTGATGAAATGTGGTTAATAATGCGGTGATGATAATCCCGCACAGCATCACCCCAACCATACGGGTTGCGCGATGTACTTGGCTATTCAGTGCAATGAGGAACAGCACGATAATTATGCCGAAGGGAAGCCAGACGACCGACTCCCAGTGTCGGGGGTGAAATTCAGCAGCATTCCTGCCCAAGGCGAGCATCGCACAATTACCGATGGCGAAGAGCCCCAGAGCGCAGGCGATGGGCGCGCAGGGTCTGAAGGGCTTTCTCCAATTGGCGACCAGAAAGGCGATGCCTCCGAACAGGATGGCAACACCCCAACCGGTCCACGGGGTCGGCCATGCCAGCAATCGAAGGAAGAAATGGGCCGAGGAAAGATTGGATTGGATCGGATTGCCGCCACCGGTGTTGAGTGCATATATCACGGTGAGCATGAGAGTGGCGGACCACCACAGGATGAAGCCGGGACGGGTCTTACGTTGGGTAAGGTGCAATGCGATAGTGGCGAGTGGTATGGCGAGGGCCGAGGCCATGCTACCGAGTCCCACCAGCATCAGAAAAACCATGGCAACACCGCTTTGCCAATCCCGCCAGCGTTGCACGACAAGCAATGAGAGCAGCAGAGCGAGGTCGGCAAAGAAGAAGCTGATCTGCATGCCATTGAGGGCGTTGAACGCCGACCATGGCACGCCGAATCCGGCCGCGCAGAGTAGCCAGAGCCAGATGGTTTCTCGATCCGTGCCCCGATGACTCAGGAGCAACCAGGCTACTCCGGCACATACAGCCCGGACCAAGCCAGCTGCCGCGGCGAGAAATGTTACGTCCCAATATCCATTGACCAAAAACCCGAGCATGCTCGCGAGCTTCATCGTGATTTGATGATGTTCGTTGTGGGCGGTGAACCACACGCGGGACCCATTCACGACTCCGTTCAGGTAGAGGTTGTTGAACTCGGCCAACCATTGATCGAAAAAGGGCAGGGGCGAACCGGCGTAATCGAAGGCAGCCCAACGCAGACCGCACACCACAAGCACGAGACTGGCGAATAGCATCTGGTTGGATTTCAGCCGAGGCGGGTCTGGTTCAGGGGCAGACATGTGGCGGGGGTTTTTTTCGCCCATCAAATTGTTGGTGCATTGGCGGCCCGGTAATCCTGCCGCGTTGTATAACGAGTTCTAAGCATGCACGAGTTCATACCGGCTCCGGAGCCGCGCGCAGGATAGTGTGTTGATCCTTGTTACCGCGATTCGTCAGGGCGTCCTGATAACTGATAATAAAGGCCCGGCGTGGGTGTGCGGTGTGGTTCCCCAATGAGCGATGACCCAAGAGGGCATGGAAGAGTAATACTGAGCCCGCTTTCATTGGGACCGATACGGCTCCCTCGAGTTCTGTTGTGCCTTGGGCGAAGGCCAAATCGCAGTGGCCGGTTTCGGCGCCAATGTTATTGGCCGGTTTCAGTCCCTGTTTATGGCTGCCAGGCAAGACCCAGACGCAGCCATTTTCCTTGTCGCAATCCTGCAGGGGGATCCAGGCCGACATACGGCATCCACATTCGGAATTCTCACGGTAGTAGGCGTCATCTTGGTGCCAGTGACAGATGGTTTCATCGTTTGGTCTCTTCTCAAAAAGTTTGGCCGAGTAAATTGCGATGCCCGGTCTCACCAGATCCTCGATGAGGGTGACTATCCGCTCATCCCGGCAGATTTGGCGGGTAAGGTCCGACTTAAGACCGAGGCGGAGAATGACGTCGTTTTGATTCGTGCCGTCGTTGGACTTTTCGGTGCGGAGGCGCTCGATCTCGCGGTTGATCGTATCGAGTTCTGCCTGAGGGAAAACATCATCGACCAACAGAAAGCCGTCCCGGTGATAAGCGGCCAACTGTTCCGGCTTCAGTCTAATCTGATGGTGAAGGTTGTTCAATTGATGTTGGGGTGAAATGGGGTCCCATTATTAGTATCACTCTTCACCGTCGAAGTAATCGGTTTCGGTCACGCGAAAATATTTTTTGAAAGTGCGTGCGCCATGTTTGTCACTGTCAGGATAGTAAAACATATCCTCGGGCGGATTGTCCGTGATGATGAGGCACTCCAATTCTTCGTCTCTGTCAGCCAGAGTCTGGTGAGGTGTTCCGGGAGGATGCAGCACAATGTCACCCGATGTGACTTCAAGTCGCCCCTCGGGCGTGCGCACGGTGCCGCAGCCGGAGAGGAAAACAAACAACTCCCATTGCATGCTGTGGCTGTGATAGGGACAAATGGCCGCACCCGCAGTGACGCGCCGGATTTGCAGATCGAAGGGATGCCCACCTTGTTGCACTCCGGCGTCACGGATACCGCCAAGCGCCAGGGAAATATTTTGGCAATGACTGTCGAAACGGCCCTTGGGTGAATGGCGATGTTGCCACGGGATGTCGTCGAGATGAATGAAGTGCGCCGGAGTATCGGGAACAGCATCACGTAGGGGCGGGGGAAGTTGGGTTTCCGGCGTATCATCCTCCCCGAAATGATAATCCACATCCTTGCGCAGAAATATCGCGCCACCCGGTTTGAAACCCCATTTATTTGAATCGGGATAATGCCAGATCTCCGTCGAGGGATTGTCCGCGACCAAGTAGTAGATCAGATCAACCTCACCGGTGTTGATAAGTTGATGCGCGCTGCCCGGAGGATGCAGCATCACATCGCCCACGCGCACTGTGCGGCGTTCCTCCCCGTGGCGCATCACGCCCGAACCGCTGATGATGTAATAACATTCCCATTGGGCGGAGTGACGGTGGAACGGGCAGCCGGATTTACCGGGTTTTAGTTTGCCCAGCTCCAGATCAAAAGGATGTCCACCATTGGACAGCGTGGCATTCATCGCCGCCCCGAGTTCTTCTGAGATCTGCTTTCCGGCCCCGTGAAACTTGTCAGTCGGCGACGACCACTCCATCCAGGAAATTGAATCGAGATGGACGTGCTTCATGGGGAATGACTAAGCGCTAAGATGCAAAGGCGCGAAGCAATTTATCTTAGTTCGGTCATGTCGTGGATACTTATTCACCCTGTATTGAATTTCTGTGGGGCGGGGTCGCTGACCCCTCCAGCGAAATTAGGCAACGGAAAGGCGGGGGCCATCCTTCGCCGAGGCTTGGAGGACCGGTCGGGGACCCCGCCCTACAACTGAATGTCACTTAATAAGTGACATTCAGGGATCGAAACACTGTGCGGATCAACTGGGCTCGTTGATGACCGGGTTGGTCAGAGTGCCGATATTTTCAATCTCAATGCTGACGGTGTCGCCGGATTTCAACCAAACCGGATCAGGTTTGGCTGCCATACCTACACCTTGTGGTGTGCCGGTCAGAATAACCGTGCCGGCGGGGAGGGTGGTGCTGCCACTCAGGTAGGAGATGATGGCGGGCACGTCGAAAATCATATCACTGGTCGTCCAGTCCTGCACGCGTTCGCCGTTAAGAATGGTGGCGATTTTGAGGGCATTGGGGTTGGTGATCTCGTCGGTCGTTACGAGGCAGGGTCCGAGGGGAGCGAAAGTATCGAAGAACTTGCCCCGGCACCATTGCCCGCCGCCCAATTTGATCTGGTGGTCGCGGGCAGAAACGTCGTTGGCGCAAGTGTAGCCCAGCACGTAGTCCAATGCTTCCTCGCGACTGACGTTTTTGCAGGGTTTGCCGATGACGACCGCGAGTTCGCATTCATAGTCGACCTCTTCACTGGCCAAGCGCGTGGGGATTTCAATCGGGTCTCCGGGGTTCTGCAGCGTGTTGATGCCTTTCACGAATAAAACGGGACGCTCGGGAACCTTGGCTCCGGATTCTGCCGCATGCTTGGCGTAATTCAGGCCGATACAGAGGATTTGCGATGGCACGATGGGTGCCAACAGCTTGCCCGGGGTCACGACCTGATCGGTGACCTTGAAGTCGCCGTAGATGTCGCCGGTAATTTCGCGAGCGGAGCCATCCGTTTGCAATGCGGCATGGGCGGGACCAGAGGAGGAGAGGTGACGAATAATTTTCATGTGAGCAAGGACTAGAAAGTCGTTTCAGGCCTTGGAGCGCAAGGCCGTGGCATGTCTTTTTTCCAGCCAAGCTCGCGGGGGGTGGCCGAAACGGGTCCGGAAAAGTCGGTAGAAGTGGGAGAGATCGCCATAACCACTTGAGAACGCCGCCCCGATGATCGAATGCCGGTTTTCGTCCAATAGCTGTGCCGCATGATTGAGACGAAGCTCGGTGAGATGTGCCAAAAAGGTGTGTCCGGTATGAGCCCGGAATAGTTTACTGAAATGCCGACGCGACATGCCGGCGCGGGCGCAGGCGCGCTCGAGACTCCAGGGTTCGTAAAACGTTTCGGCAAGTTCTTGGCTAACACTGATCACTCTTCGCGAGGCCTGATCTGTTGGGACGTCCGCAGGGAGTCGGGCCAATGCGACGAGGATGTTCTCGGCTGCGGCCCGCAGGGCGATTTCCCGACCGGGTTGGGTGCCGGCCTGTTCGACCACCCCAGATCGCCACAGGGCTTCGAAGCGTGTGCCCCAAGTGCCACCCGGGTGCAGCGTCGCGGCTTTTCCCTTGGTCAAGCGTATCCATAGTGATTCCAAAAGCGGATCGCGGGCCAGAAATTCATTCGAGAAATATAACAGCAGCAGGGTGGGCGGCTCGGCGTCGGACAGTTTGTGACGGACGTCGGCGGTGACGCAAAGCGCGTTCCCACGAGCGGCTTGCAGCGGAGTGCCCGGGCCGGATTCGGTGAAGGAAATATTCCCCTGCAGCACATAGATGATCTTGTGAAAGGCGTCCACTCGTTCGGCCATGCGGAAGCTCGGACTGTGCACGCTTTCCGCAAACGCCAGACCATAGGTGGGCAAGGTGACCGCGATTGGTCGGGAAACAGTAGTTTTCATGGTGAGTGCCCGATTTGCCAATTGATACAAGCCCAATGCCCCAAGACGTGCAACGTCATTTACGTTAGGATACTCACCCGATCGACCAACCCTGGATTATTCCATGCTGCCAACTCCACATCCTGTTGCAACCCGTGCCGAAGTTGAATCTGTGCTGCGTTGCGAAGCGCCACGCGCCTGCCCGCTTTTCCTGCCGGCGATCTACGAGCACAAGGCTTGTTTAATTGGCAGCACGCCATCCGCGATCTCGCGTGACGCTGATTTGCTGACCAAGGCCCTTTTGGCGGAATACGAGATCATCGGTCCGGATGCCTTGGCCGTGGGGGTGGACGTTTACAACATCGAGGCCGAGTCAATCGGCTGCGAGATTACGTTCTATGAAGGTGACGATGCGAGTATCCCCGGCGTCAACCCCGGCAATCATCTGATACAGGCAGGTGACGATCTTTCCGCAGCCAAACTGCCCAATCCCCTTAAGGACGGGCGCATGCCCATCAACATCGAGGCGACCCGGCGCGTGCGCCAGGAAGTCGGCGACCATTACTGGCTGCGGGGAGCGGTGTCCGGTCCATTTTCGCTGGCAGTCAGCCTGGTGGGCGCGGAGACGCTTTTCATGGCCTGCCTCGATCAGCCCGAGTGGGTGCATGAGCTGCTCGCTTATGCCGGGCGCGTTATCAAGGAATTCAGCAAGGCCTACATCGATGCCGGCGCCGAGTTGATCCTGTTCGATTCACAAACCTCGCCCGATCTGCTTTCACCGAAGATGTTCAAGGAGTTCGTGCTACCGACCATCAAGGATTATTCGACCTGGGCGGCCGGGCAGGGGGTGCGGGATGTGCCGTTGATCGTCGGCGGCAATACCGGGAAGATAGCCGACCTACTCGTTCAGTCAGGATGTAATAATCTGCTCTGCGACTTCACCGCCGATTTTGAGGTGTGGGCCACAGCCTGCCGTGGAGCGAAGAAGTCGATGCGCCGCAACATCTCTCCGCACCTCATCGAAAAATCGACCCCGGACGAAATCTATCAAGCCACGGTCGCGGAAATCGCCTGCGGCAAGGGCATGCCCGGCTTCGCCATGGGCACCGCCGTCATTCCGTTTGGTACGCCTACCGCCAACGTGTTGGCGGTCAAGCAAGCCTGTCTTGACGCCGGAGCGGCAAAGCAGTCCGCTCCGGATTTTCTGTAACCCACCCCAAACCCGTAACCAGATTTCTACCCCTCGGCGCTGCGCCGTATCTTAATTATGCCTACACTTTCGGAAAGACTGACCCAGTCGTCGGATTTTCTCCTCGGAGTCGAACTCGTTTCGACGCGGGGTACGACCGATGACATCCGTGCGGAGAAGACGATGGCTTTCGCTCGCGACCTCGCCGGTTGACCGCGTTTCGACTGGGTTTCCATTACCGACAACGCCGGCGGTAACCCGATGCTGGCGCCGATAGCCTTGGGACGTTTACTGCGCGATGCCGGGACCGAAGTGGTGATTCATCTTTCCTGCAAGGATTTCAACCGCAACGGCCTTGAGAGCCAGGCGTGGCAATTGGCTGACGAAGGATTTAACAACATCCTTGCGCTGAGCGGCGACTATTCCGGCGAGGGGGTCAACGGCGGGGCCAAACCTGTCTTCGATACCGATGCCGTGGGCCTGCTCACCCTCCTTGGCGAGATGAATGGCGGGCTCGATGTTACAAGACCCAACGCCAAGCGCCCGGCCCGGCTGGCACCCACGCAGTTTTATCCAGGGGCCGTGGTTACCAATTTCAAGCTGCATGAAAACGAGGTGATCCCGCAATTGCTCAAGGCGGAGGCGAAAATCGCCGCGGGGGCACGATTCTTTATCAATCAAATTGGTTATGACTCCCGCAAGATCCACGAACTCATGGCATGGATGCAGCAACGGGGACACGCCAACACCCCGCTGATTGGTAATGTTTATGTGCTCACGGCCGGAGTGGCGCGGGTGTTTCGCTCCGGACGAATTCCCGGTGTGTATATTACCGAAGAGTTGGCAGCCGTGTGTGAAAAGCAGGGTGCGGGCCCGGACAAGGGCAAAGCGTATTTTCTGGAACTGGCGGCCAAGCAGGTCGCGATCTATCGCGGGTTAGGTTACCGTGGCGCTTATATCGGTGGAGTGCACTCCGTGGCCGATATCGATCGCATCATGGAAATAGAGCGCGGATTTGCACCGGATGATTGGCGTCAGTTCGCTCGGGAAGTGAGCTACTCCCGACCGGGTGAATTTTTCCTCTATCCTGAGGCTGCAGACTCCGGTCTCGCCGATCCGACCCGATTCCATCCGGACTACGAAGCGTCACGGCAGCGTCCGCCCAAATCGCCGAATGTCGCCTTCAGCTATCGGTTCTCCAAGTTCACCCACGACGTCATGTTCTCGCCCGGTAAAGGCCTGTGGAATCTCGGCGCGAAACTGTGCGGGAGTGCCAAGGATACCATGCAGGGACCGCCGGGAATGCACGCGGTCGAGCACCTCGGCAAAAGCCTGATGTTTGGCTGCAAGGATTGCGGGGACTGCTCGTTGCCCGATATTGCCTTTCTTTGCCCCGAGTCTTCCTGTGCCAAGAACCAACGCAACGGGCCCTGCGGCGGCACCCGGGATGGCAAGTGTGAGGTGGAGGACTTCGAGTGCATCTGGGCCCGGGCCTACGACCGTTTGAAATACGAAGGTCGCGAAGAGCAGCTGCTGTCGCACGCCCCGGTCATTCAGAATCAATCTTTACGCGGGACTTCCAGCTGGGCTAACACCTGGCTGGGACGTGATCACATCGCCAAACAAAATTCCGCCCAACTTCACGTTTCCAACCAATAATTACATCCATGAACACAGAAAAATCCACGAACCTCGAAGCCAAACTTCAACAATATTCCAGCCCGGTCGAAATGCTACGCAGCGTGCCAACCGGCGGCTATCAGTTCCCCGACAAACCTGAATACAGCAATTGGCGCGACGAGCAGGAAGCCTGGCAAAACAGTGTCGTTTTCTTCGACCAGTCCTATCACATGAAGGACGTCTATTTCGAAGGCCCGGATGTGATGCGTCTGCTCTCTGATGTTGCGGTCAACACGTTTAAGAACTTCGGCCCCAACAAGGCGAAGCAGATCGTGACCTGTAACCACGAAGGATTTGTGATCGGCGATGCGATCCTCTTCGGCCATGCCGAAAACAAGGTCAGCGTGGTGGGCCGACCTTCCGTGCCCAACTGGATCGAATACAATGCGATCGTCGGCAACTACGATGTGAAGGTCACGCGAGACGAGCGCACCGTGAACAATGTCGGTGGCCGTATGATCTATCGTTATCAGATTCAGGGCCCCAATGCCTTGGACCTGATCAAGCGTGTGCACGAAGGTGAGTTCCCGGAGATCAAGTTCTTTAATCTCGGTGATCTCCAAATCGCGGGCTGCAAGGTGCGCGCGCTCAACCACAACATGTCCCGCATGGGCGGGCTTGAGTTGCACGGTCCGGCCGCGGATGGTGAAACCGTGCGTGATGCTTTGTTGAAAGCCGGTGTTGAATTCGGTTTGGTGCAGGGCGGCAGCCGCTCTTACTCCACCGTTTCCCCGGAGAGCGGTTGGATCCCTTCGCCGATGCCCGCCATTTTCAGCGAAAAGCTGAAGGCCTATCGCGAATGGCTCCCGACCGATGGGTTCGAAGCCAACGCTTCCCTCGGTGGCAGCTTCAACTCGGCCAACATCGAAGACTACTACCAGACTCCTTGGGATCTGGGCTACGGACGTCACGTGAAGTTTGACCATGATTTCATCGGCCGCGAGGCCCTCGAAAAACTCGCCGACCAACCGCATCGCCGCAAAGTCTGGCTGCGTTGGAACAACGAGGACGTGTTGAAGATCAACGCGAGCCAACTCAGCGATGGCGACCGTTACAAATACATGGAAATGCCCAACGCTTACTACTCTACGTTGCCTTTCGACTCGATCCTGTCTGATGGCAAGTTGGTCGGTCTTTCCACCTACACGGTTTACACCACCAATGTGCGGGGCTGGTTCTCGCTGGCCATGGTGGACGAAAACGTGGCCGATGGCAGCGCCGTAACGGTGGTTTGGGGAGAAGAGAAGGGCAGCCCGCGTCGTCCTTGCGTAGAAAGCCATATCCAAACCGAGGTTCGTGCTACGGTTTCCTATCAGCGCCTCAATGAAGATGCTTGAACCGGCCCGGTTGAGGCTCATCGCATCTTGTCCCGAACGGATCGGAATTGTGGCCCGGGTGGCTACTTTTCTGGCCGAACGGGGGGGCTCCATTATGGAAGCCAACCAATACCATGATGCCCGCAGTCAGACCTTTTTCATGCGGTCGGATTTTGTCATCGACGGCGATCCTTCCATTCGAACCCGACTCGAAGAGGAATTCCGCCCGATCGGCGAAGACCTGAACATGGATTGGCGGTTGGTTGATGCCGATCGCCGTCAGCGGGTGGTCCTGTTGGTGAGCAAATTTGATCACTGTTTGGCCTACCTGCTGCACCGCCGCAAGGTGGGCGACATGAACTTTGACGTTCCGTGTGTGATTTCGAATCACGAGGATCTACGAGCTTTGGTCGAATGGTATGGTATTCCATACCATCATGTGCCGGTGCCGAAGGATCCTGCCGGTAAGCAAGCGGCCTTGGAAAAGACGGCGCAACTTATCGGGGAAGCGCAACCGGATACGATTGTGCTGGCGCGTTACATGCAGATTTTCCCACCTTGGTTGTGTGAGCGTTATCGCCACCGCGTCATCAACATCCATCACAGTTTTCTGCCGTCTTTTGTCGGGGGGAAACCTTACCATCAAGCGGAAGAACGCGGGGTCAAACTCATCGGCGCGACCTGTCACTATGTCACCGAGGAACTAGATGCGGGTCCGATCATCGAACAGGATGTGGCCCGCATTCGGCACAGTGACACGATCAAGGACATGATGCGCCTTGGGAAGGACGTAGAAAACGCCGTGTTGTCCCGCGGGTTGCGTTATCATCTGGAAGACCGCGTCCTCGTGCATGGCAACAAGACGATATTGTTTTCAAGCTAGGATCGTGGCGACTTCCTCCCGCGGATCTCATGACAGGGGAGGGTCGCCCGGGTTTCCAGATAACGGAATATGGACTGGTAAGATGGGTTCCTCTACCGCGACTATGTCTTGGGACAAGGATTCACTCTTAAGACCTTTCGCTTGTCCTTTGGGTCCGTTTTAGCGATCCGCACTTTCTCACTGATTATCACCCCAGTCCAAGATTCAGACTTATGCCCCATATCACATTTATCGGCGACATCATGAACAATGCCTACGCCCGCTCCCGCAGGGCGTGGGAAGCGCGCGAACTCTCCGGGTTTCAGCATTTGGCAAAACTGCAGGCGGACAAGGGAGCGGCCGCCATCGACGTCAATATTGACGGCACGCAGAAAGTCATGGTGCGCCTGCCCGAGATGCTGGAATTCCTGCCCAAGCTGGTGCCGGCTTTGCAGGAAGCTACTGATGTACCACTGTGCTTCGACAACCCGAGCATCGCTTATCACCGGGTCGCCCTTGCGGCTTTTGATCGTAGCAAGAGTTCCGGCAAACCCATATTGAATTCCCTTGCGCCTTCACGCACAGATCTTGCTGGCATGATCGAACTCATCAAGGAGCACGACATGCGCTGTATTGTCATGGCTTCCGAAAAATTTCTACCAGAGGGGGGCAGCGCGCAGTCCTTTAATCCGCAGGATTGTTACAAGACGGTGAAGCAATTTGTGGAGCTGCTGGTAGAGAAAGGGGATCGCACGATTGACGATATTATCGTTGATCCCGGACTGGCTCCTGTCGGAGCCGATACCTACGGATTGGTCAGCATTGGGCTGGATACTATGCGGCTGGTGACAGCGGATCCCCATCTCAAGGGCATTCATTTTTCCGTGGGACTTTCCAATTTTGCCTGGGGCACACCCAAGGCGGTTAAATATTTGTTGGAGCAAGCATATCTTACTCTCGGGGCCCGGGTTGGCCTTGATATGGCCTTGGCCAACGTCGAACACATCTCCGGACCTTTGCCGGAGGACCATCCCTTGGTTGCCCAATTGGAAGACGCCCTCCAACGCGGTCGTGCCACCGAGGGTGAATCAGTCGAGACGGCTGGTTTTCGTCAGGCCGAGCTGATCATGGAAATTTGCTCGGAGTATATCGACGAGGACGAATGAGTCTTGAAGCGGAATTCCCTCGAGTGACCCAAGGCCCGGTTTGGCTGCAGGTGGGCACGCTGCTTGATGGCAGGGCGGATGCGCCCGTGCGTGACGGTCATCTGGTTTATGATGGTGACAGGATTCTACACGTGGGTCCCGATCTGCCTGCCGCGACGATTTTACGCGAAGGCCAGACCCAACCTGATGCGGTGTTGCCGCAACACACGGTGCTACCCGGGTTGATCGAATCGCATGCCCATCTTTTACTCGAAGGCGGTGAAAAGGACGTCACGAAACGGGCGGAATATTTGCAGTTGGATGAGATTTCATTGTTGGCCCGGGCTACGGAACGACTGCAGCGATTGTTGGCCATAGGAGTGATTGCCGTGCGCGATGCCGGAGACAAAAACGGCGTGGGTCTGGCTTTGCAGAAGAGGTATAGCACGAGTGATCGACCAGCGATGCCCTACGTAGACAGTCCCGGTGCGGCGATTCATCATGAGAAGCGTTACGGCAATTTCATGGGGCGGCCGATGGAGGAATACCCCTCTATTCAGGCCTGCGTGGATGGGCGGATCAAGGAAGGAGCCCATCGGATCAAGTTGATCGCCACCGGCATCATCAATTTTGAAAAAGGGGCCGTTACGAACAAGCCGCAGATGCCGCTCGAGGAATTGACGGAGTTCGTCGAAGCGGCGAAAGCGCGAGGCCAACAGACCTTTGCGCATTGTTCAGGACATGAAGGCCTCGCCAATTGCATCGGCGCGAGGGTGGATACGATTGAGCATGGGTTTTTTGTCGATGATGACCAACTCGCGCAGATGCGGGATGCTGATATTGCATGGGTGCCGACCTTTGCCCCGGTGCAATTTCAGGTGGATAACCCCGGGATTCTGGGATGGAGCGAATCGGTTTGCGCTAACCTGCAAAGAATACTCGACGCTCATGCCGCCAGTCTGGTGAAGGCGGCGGAACTCGGGGTGAGAATCATCGCCGGCAGTGATGCAGGTTCACACGGGGTGCCACATGGTTGGGGTTTTCTGGATGAGCTCAAACTCATGGAGCAAGCGGGACTTTCTCCTTTGCAGGTCATCCATGCTGCAACCGGTGCGCCCGCGGCACGCTTGGGCTTTGCCGAGGATTTCGGCGAATTGCGTATCGGCGCGAAACCACGATTCATAATCACCGAGCACAGCCCGCTGGAAACCATCGCCAATCTGGAGAAATCCAAGGTGGTGGTTTTTGACGGGTCGGTTTTCACCCAAGGCGACAATGCCGAGCAGTCGGGCCTGTAACGTAATTTCCATGGCCACCAAACTCTCAATCAATGCCCATGAAACGGATGCCCCGGCGGGTGCGTCGATCTTTGAGTTGGCCGAGGAAGTGGGGGTGCACGTGCCGACTTCATGTCTCAAACAAGGCAAGTGTCGGGAATGTCTGGTCGAGGTGGTCGAGGGCATGGATCAACTCACCCCGCGGGGGGAAGAGGAAAGTTATTTGAAGGAAGGATTTCGTCTTTCCTGTCGGGCCCGCGTGATTAGCGACAGTGGCACAATTCGCTGCCACACCATGCGCCGTGCGGCGATGCAGGTGGAATCAGTCGCCATCAACTTGCCCGGTTCGGATCGTGATCAACCCCTCGATCCGGCGGTTTCGCGCGATGGCGATCGCGTGTTGTTGGATGGGCAGGAAATCGCGCGTAGCACCGGCCCGTTGCACGGTATGGCGATGGACTTGGGCACCACAACTGTGGTGGTGCGACTCATCAATTTGGAAACGGGTGAAACCGTCGCGACCCATTCGTTCGAAAACCCGCAACGATTCGGCGGCAGCGATGTGATGGCACGCATCCAGTTTGATTCGGATAATCCCGGGCGATTGTTGCAGCGCACCTTGCTGGGCTACCTCACCCATGCGATTGAGGATTTTCCGGTGCAGCCACATTCGATCTACGAATTGGTCGTCGCGGGTAATTCCACCATGCGCGACCTATTCTTTGGGCTCAATGTGCACTCGATCGGGCAAAAGCCGTATTGGTCGCTTACGCAGACCGCTTATCAGGAAGGCCTCGAGTCAAGCACAGCCCTGAGCCGAACGGCCAAGGAAATGCGTCTCCCGATTCACCCGGCAGCGCGGGTGTATGGGTTGCCGATCGTGGCCGGACATGTGGGGGCGGATGCCGCCGCATGTTTGCTGGCCATTGATATCGCGCATGAAGACCGGTTGGTGGCGTTGATGGACATCGGCACCAACACCGAGTTGTTCATGGGAAATCGCGGAAAATTATTGGCCGCCTCTTGCCCGGCAGGCCCGGCTTTTGAAGGTCGCGCGATCAGTTGCGGCATGCCCGGGCTCGACGGGGCGATTGCGAAAATCGCTATCGATGAGGCCGGCCAGGTGGACACCCAAGTGATCGGCGACGGCGAGCCCGAGGGGATTTGCGGATCAGGACTGATCGATTTGTTGAGTGAGCTGCGTCGCACGGATCGCATGAACGAGATGGGCCGTTTTGAGGACGAGGAGCCGGAATTCACCGTCGATGACCAGCATAACATCGTTTTCCATGAAGCGGACATGAATGAGCTGGCCCAGGCAAAAGGCGCCAATGTGGCGGGCCTGCAAATCGTGGCGAAAAACTACGGCAAGGCTTTGGCCGATCTCGATGTTTTCTATCTGGCGGGCGGCTTCGGTCGTCATCTCGACGTTGCCGCGGCCCGGCGGATTGGTTTGATACCCGATTTGCCTCCGGAAAAAATAGTGCAGGTCGGTAATGCCGCGATTGAAGGTGCGAGCATCGCATTGCTGTCGGTATCGCGTCGGCGTGAATTGGAAGAACTCGTGAAATCCATTCGGCATGTTGAACTCGAGACGGACCCGGATTTCTTCGACCACTTTGTGGCTGGATGCCAGTTTCGACCGCTGGTCACGACGGAGGTATCGGGATGATCTATTCCGAGACCAATCACCATCCGGTAGTGCTGGAGGCAGAGTTTAAGCGTCTGTTGCGTCTGCCACGGGATTATGTCTACGAAGAAGAAATGGCATCGAGTGTTGAGTGGACCAAGACGTGGTTTGCAGAGCACAGTCAGCCATGGGTCTGCGCTTGTCCCATTGAAGACTGGGCGATCGATGGCGACACGGTTTTAGTGGGCGGCACCCGGTTCGAGAGCCGTGAATTGGCGAAGCGTTTTCGGCATGCCTCTTCCGCGATCGTGGTGGCGGCCAGTGCAGGCGTGGAAGCTGAAACCGAGGCCGCCCGCCGCTGGGAGAACGATGAACCCGATCGTTACTATTTCATGGAGACCTATGCCTCGGCCGTGGTGGAGGCATTGATTACCGAGTCCCAAGCACGACTTTGTGCCTGGGCCGATGCGAAGGGTAAGGCCTTGTTGCCGCATTACAGTCCCGGTTACAAAGGCTGGACGGTGGGGGATCAGGCTAAAGTTCACGATCTGGTATTGCGCGGAGGTGCTTTGCCCGGACCAATCGAGGTGATGTCCTCCGGTATGTTGCGCCCCAAGAAATCTCAATTGGCGGTCTTTGCCCTCGCTCCGGTCGAGCTGGCACCGCCGTCAGACACGAACTTGGTCCCCTGTAAACATTGTCCTCACTTGCAGTGCGATTTCCGCCGTCAGCCCTACGCCCTGGCTTCATGAGCACCCCGCTTTATACCATGAATCAACGGGCCCTCGAACGCTGGCGCGATGGGCGTCTTACACTGAAGCCCAACGAAGATGGAGACACGGAGGCTTCGTTCCGTTTCGAAGGCAGCACCTGCGGCAACATCCCCTTGACCATGGTCTATCAAGTGACGCTGGGTCCTCCGCAAGATGGTTATCCTATCAAGGCGATGGGATGTCGCCCGCTTGAGGGGAGCGATGGTCACGAACGCATGTGTAGTTACATTCATACCGATGGCCGTATCCTCGAGATCACCGACAACGAAAAACCACTGCTCGGCCAACCCCTTGACGCTGTGCTGACCTGGCGGCCCAAGACGCTTCCCGCCGGATGTCTCTGTGCGACTCCCAGTCGCAACCATAAATGGCTCGCCGTGCTCCAAACCCTTCACTTTACCCTCAATCCGCAATCCGATTTGTAACGTAATACGTTACAAACATTCCGACCTTCCCCAATTATGAAAATCAAACTGTGTGACCTGGATCCCGCCGCCACTGACATGCTCAAACCCGAGAAGAATGACCGTTCCGGAGTGGGGGTGCACTACGTCTCCGCTTTCCTGAAGCCGATGAAAACGGTGGTGCTCGAGGATGGCACCAAATTTACCGCACGACGTCGCGGACTTAAGATCACGATCAAGTTGGGCACTGAAGCTGGTACTGGCCTGATGCGTCGGTTGACGGTGAGCGAAGATCCAATCGTCATGCTCCGGGCCGCGTTGGATGAAGCCACGGCGACCTTGGGCGTTAAGCTGATTGAAGAAGACGGCCAGATGTTCCTGGAGAAATAAGAGGCGGGGTAGGGGTTTCGCAGCCCCGGCATTGCCACGGGCGGGATTTCAACAAAGGATGCACCGGTAAATCCATGGTTACGAACGACAATGACTTTCCCGCAGTGGCGATTAATCCCAATCGTCCCTTCGACAGCATACGGGAATTGTATCTATGCGAAGAGCCGGCGCTGCTTGCATCGCTCCATCGTGGCGACCGGCGGGAGGCCATGCGGATCATCAATCTGGTGTTGGTACATATCTATGCGGCTGGTCAGGAACGGAGCGAAATGCTCAAGATTTTACTGCTGGAACTATTGGTCATGATGTCGCGGGCGGCGGTGGAAGCCGGGGCACCGCAGACGGAAGTCATTGGGTTTTGCTACCGTCACATCACGGAGTTGACCACTATTACGGAAGACGAACAGCTTTCCCATTGGTTGCGGGAGGCGCTTCTGCAGATCTTTGATGAGGTAGAGCAGGTGCGGGCGTCGCAGGTTCCCCCGATAGTGCGCAAGGCGCTCGAAGCTCTCCGTGAGAATGCGGGTGGGGCCAGCGTGGCACATATCCGCACCAAGGTTGCGCGGCAGGTGGCGGTGTCTCCAAGGCAACTCGCCCAATTGCTCAAGGAGCGCACCGGCCGCACATTTGCCGACCTGTTACGCGAGGCTCGCATTGAGAAGGCATGCGAGATGCTGGCCGAGAGCGATCACACGGTGGCGGCGATCGCAGCGGAGACCGGATTTTGCGATCAAAGTTATTTCACGCATGTGTTCCAGAAGATCAAAAAGACCACGCCCAAGCAGTATCGCGATACCGCGTTGGGTCAGCCTGCTCTGCCGAATAGGGTTATGCCCGAAATGTCCAAATCATTGCCTCCGAAGGTGAAACTGACGCGAAAGAGCACTCGATCACCAAAGAATCGCGCCATAACACAAGACCGAAGGACGGTCCCAATGTAACTTGGGGGCGTGTCTTCCACTCCCACATTTCGAGAGCAATTAAGCGGCAACCGGTTCATCTACGGAGCCGAGCTCGTGACGACGCGCGGGATGCCCGCACCTGATCAACCGTCGAAGCTCGTCGATTTAGGGGAAGCCCTGGCGGCCGACACGCGAATAGCCTGGATCTCCCTCACGGACAATCCGGGCGGCAACCCAATGATTCCAGCGGACTGGTTGGGTAACGTGCTCAAACCCAGTGGCAAAGAGCTGGTCATCCATCTCACCTGCAAGGATTTGAACCGTAATGGTCTCGAGTCGGCGGCGTGGCGTTATGCCGCCGAGGGGTTTGATAACATTCTCGCTCTGACCGGTGACTTTCCGGTCGCGGGGTTCCGTGGAGCCGCCCAGCCGGTCTTTGATTTGGATTCAGTAAGCCTGATCGAAATGATGCGGGATATGAACGCAGGCCTCACGGTGACCAAACCGAACGGCAAAACCGAGCAGCTGCCCAAAACCAATTTCTATCTCGGTTGCGCCGTATCGCCGTTCAAGCGGCAAGAGCGCGAATTGATGCCGCAGTATTTCAAGTTGGCCCGCAAAATTCAGCAAGGTGCCGAGTGGGTGGTCCCGCAGTTGGGCTACGACATGCGGAAGTTCCAAGAGATTAAATTGTTTCTCGACTGGGCCGGACTTTCCGCGCCGGTCATCGGCAATGTCTACGTCTTGAACAAGACGGTCGCCCGGATGTTCAACCAGAACAAGATCCCCGGGTGCGTGGTGAGCGATGAACTTTACGCGCAGATTGAGAAATACGCCGCAGGTCCCGATAAGGGTCGGGCGTTTTTTGCCGAGTTTGCGGCGAAGCAATTGGCGGTGTTCAAGGGGATGGGTTTTGCCGCCGGTTATCTGGGCGGAGTGCACAAAGCGGAGTCGTTTGGCAAAATCATCGATATGGCCGAGAGCTTCGGCGAAAACGACTGGCAGCAGTTTGCCAAGGAAATCCAGTATCCGAAGGCCGATGAATTTTATCTTTTCGAGAAAGACGAAGTGACTGGTCTGGGTAACGGTGGACAGCTCAACCGCGAATATTTGCAGTCAATCGCAACGCCGACCATGGCGGCTGAAGCAGGTTGGAACTATAAGTTGTCGCGCTTCGTTCACGGCTTGGCTTTCGAGCCCGGTAAAAAATTATTTCCCACGATCCAAAAAGTATTTGGGAGCCTGGAAAAGGGGAACCACCGGCTGACCCTGTCAGCGCTGCACACTTTGGAGCACAACTCCAAGGTCGTGTTGTATGGCTGCCATGATTGTGGAGACTGCTCTTTGGCCGAGATCGGTTATCTTTGTCCCCGGACTTCGTGCTCCAAGAACGAACGCAACGGTCCCTGCGGTGGTTCCTTCGACGGACGTTGTGAACTGGACGACAAGGATTGTATCTACGCCCGGGCCTACGACCGCTTAAAATCCTATGGCGAGTCGGAAAAAATGCTCGATCGTCCGACCGTATTTCCGAATCCCGCGCTCAGTGGCAAGTCTGCCTGGGCAAATTTTTTCCGTGGCCGCGACCATCAGCAGGTTGCCGTGCCAGATGTCGAAACCCCTACGCTGAAAAACAACTGAAGCAATCCACCCCTAGAAGCTCAACCAAACTAATCTGCATAACCCTCCAACGCTTACATCTCATGCCTATTCCCAACCTCACCATCATCGGCGAATCCATCAACGATTCGGTTCCTTCCACCAATAAGCTTTTCGAGGCCAACGATCTTGAAGGCCTGAAGAATCTGGCCGTGGCCCAGGACACCGGTGGTGCCGGCTATATCGACGTCAATGTCGGACCCCGCTCGGCTGAATTTCTGGCTGACATGATCGGGCGCGTGCAAAGCGTCACCACCAAACCGATCTCGATCGACACCCCGGATCCCGTCATGGCCGAAGCCGGACTCAAGGCTTACGATCTGGCTCGGGCCGGTGGAAAGATGCCGATTTTAAATTCCATTTCCCAAGCGCGGATGGAGATGTTTGAGCTCACCGAGATCACCCCGTTCATTCCGATCCTGCTGGGATCCGAGCGAGTAGAAAATGGCGTTGGCCAACCGAACAATACGGCTGCCGAAGTTTATGAAACGTCCAAGCAGCTGGTGATGGAAGCGGTCAAGCATGGCATCCCGGTTGAACAATGTATCATCGACCCTGCGATCTCGCCGATAGGTGCTGATTCCGAAGGCCGGTTTCAATGTCTCATGGGGGCCATCAATCTGATTCACAATGATCCGGAGCTCAAAGGCGTTCACATGTCGGTTGGATTGAGTAATTTCAGTGTCATGCTGCCGCCCAAACGCGCCGATGGTTCACCCACCAAGGGACCATTGGAGAGCGCATTTCTCACGCTCGCCGTGCCGCTCGGCATGGATCACGTGATTGGTTCCGTGAAACGCAACTACCAGGTACTGGCTCCCGATCATCCCGCGATGATGTGTGTGAATGATTGTCTGACACTCGAAGGATTCGATGTCATCATGCGTGTGCAAGAATACTACTCCAACTAACCCCCCGAACCTCAGCGGCCACCCGGCCACCTCATCATGAAAGTTGTACCTTCCGATATCGAAATCGCCCAACAAGCCACCATGCTGCCGATTGAAAAAATCGCAGCCCGACTCGACATTCCGGTCGACGCCCTGGAACACTACGGCAAATACAAGGCCAAGGTCGGGCTGGACTACTGTCAGGAGCAGGAGTCCAAACCTGCCGGTAAATTGATTTTGGTCACTGCCATCACGCCGACTCCAGCAGGTGAGGGCAAGACCACGACTTCGGTCGGGTTGGTCGATGGATTAAATCTCATCGGTAAACGTGCCGCCATCTGTCTGCGCGAGCCTTCGCTTGGACCCAGCTTCGGCATGAAGGGCGGAGCGGCTGGCGGTGGTTACGCTCAAGTCATGCCGATGGAGGACATCAATCTCCATTTCACCGGCGATTTCCACGCCATTACCTCGGCGCACAATCTGCTTTCGGCCATGTTGGATAATCACCTCCACCACGGTAATGCCCTCGGGATCGACCCCAACCGTATTATCTGGAAGCGCGTCATGGACATGAACGATCGTGCGTTACGCCAGATCGTCGTGGGCCTCGGCGGAATTTCCAATGGCACGACGCACGAAGGTGGCTTTGACATCACCGTGGCTTCGGAAGTCATGGCGATCTTCTGTCTCTCGCAGACGGTGTTGGAACTGCGCGAGCGACTCGGCCGCATCATCGTCGGCTACACCCGGGAGAAAAACCCGGTCACTGCTGCTCAGCTCAAGGCCAACGGTGCCATGACGGTGCTGCTCCGCGATGCCCTCAAGCCCAACCTGGTGCAAACCTTGGAGAACAATCCTGCATTCGTGCATGGTGGTCCCTTCGCCAATATTGCTCATGGTTGCAACAGTGTGTTGGCCACCAAACTCTCCATGCGTGTCAGCGACTACACCGTGACTGAAGCGGGCTTTGGCGCTGATCTGGGTGCAGAGAAGTTTCTCGATATCAAGTGCCGCCAAGCTGGTCTCAAGCCCGATGCCGTGGTGCTCGTGGCGACCGTGCGTGCTTTGAAGATGCACGGTGGGGTGGATAAAAATGAGTTGAAGGCACCCAATGCCGACGCCGTTGAACGTGGGATGGTTAATCTCGAAAAACATCTGGAAAACCTCCGCGGTTACGGACTTCCCGTCGTGGTCGCCATCAATCGTTTCTCGGCCGATACCGACGAGGAATTCGCCGTTATCGAAAAGCATTGTGCAAGTCTCGGCGTCAAAGCCGTTCCGGCCACTCATTGGGCGGATGGTGGTGCTGGTGCGGAAGCTTTGGCCCAAGCGATCGTGGAGGTCATCGATGAGGGGAAGAGCAACTTCGAAGTGCTCTACCCGGATGATATGCCTTTGATCGAAAAGGTTCGGACCGTTGCGCAGAAGATCTATGGCGCGAAGGATATCGTGGTCAGTGCCAAGGTTCGGACCAAGTTTGATGAGTTGGAGAAAGGCGGATTTGGTAAAGTGCCAGTATGTATGGCCAAGACGCAGTATTCCTTCTCCACTGATCCCACCCTGCGAGGACGTCCATCGGGCTTCGATGTCGAGATCCGTGATGTCAAAATCTCTGCCGGTGCCGGCTTCGTGGTCGTACTGACCGGTGAGATCATGACCATGCCCGGACTGCCCAAAGTGCCGGCGGCTGAAGCTATCAACGTTAACGATGCCGGCGAAGTCGTCGGTCTGTTTTAATTATTCATGACTTCTGCGGGCCTCCTCTTTTCGGGTAGCCAGGAATTGGTTTTTTTCTTCGCTCCCAACGAGAAGAAGAGCGACCAGAGAGGGACGGCACTGGCGTTGCCATCGTTCACGGTCATCCATCCGGGCAACCGCTGGTTGATCGCGATCATGGGCACGTTGCTGCAATTGTGCCTCGGCTCGGTTTACGCTTGGAGTTATTTCCAAAAGCCAATCATGGCTGCCAGTGGCTGGAGTAATACTCAAGTTGCCTGGACGTTCAGTTTTGCCATCGGGTTTCTTGGCGTGGCGGCCGCGGTGGGAGGAGTTTTGCTGCCGAAATACGGCCCGCGCAAACTCGCCATCACTGGGGCCGTCCTTTACGGCTTCGGTTATCTGCTGGCGGCTTTGGCCCTGCAGTTAAAGTTTCTGCCGCTGCTTTGGTTCGGTTATGGTGCGGTCGGTGGCATCGGGCTTGGACTCGGGTACGTCACTCCTGTTGCCACCGTGGCTAAATGGTTTCCCGACAAAAAAGGTCTCGTGACCGGTATGGTCGTGATGGGTTTCGGTTTGGGGGCCCTTTTAATGAGCAAAGTCATCGCACCTTCACTCAATGAGGCGTTTCCCGGACAGCTCCCCAAGGTCTTCACCGGAATAGGTTTGATTCTTGGCACTATTGGTTTGGTTGCGGCCAGTTTCTTGCGTAATCCGCCGACACCGGCCACCACTGCGGTCAACAATGAGAAGGTTGGACCAAAACTCATGTCGCGGCAATTCGCCCTGATGTGGCTGGTCTTCTTCTGCAATATCGTCGCCGGCATCGCCATCATCAGTTTTCAATCACCATTGCTGCAGGATCTGTTGAGAAAACAGGATCCTTTGCTCTCGGCGGCCACGTTGGCCGCTGCTGGTGCTACATTGATTGCGGTCAGCTCTATCTTCAACGGAGTCGGCCGGTTCGCATGGGGCGCCTTGTCCGATCGATGGGGTCAGCTGCAGACTTTCCGGGTCATGCTGATCACGCAGACCATCGCCTTTGTTGCGCTCATTTTCACGGGCAACATCTGGTTATTTGGCGCGTTGATCTGCTATGTCCTGTTTTGCTACGGCGGAGGATTTGGCGTGATGCCTTCATTTGTTCTGAATGCTTTCGGACCCCGCCTGATGGCGGTGATCTATGGCTGCACGCTAACCGCATGGGCTGCCGGCGGTATCGTGGGACCACAGGTTGTTGCTTGGTTGAAAGATAGTCAGGGACCACAGGCTTCCGTCTATGCGTTTGGACTCGGAGCCGCCATGCTCACGCTGGGTTTTGTGCTTTCGTTGCTTTGTCGCAGTCAGAAACTGCCAACCGCAAGAGTTTGACGGATTGATTCTCTCTGAGTTGGGACGGCAGAGTGATGCGTCGGGTGAAGAGTAACCTATTGGGTTACTCTAGCTCAAATACATCAGATCAGAATGGAGGCACGTGCAGGCTTTGGTGCCGATCTGGGGGGCTCCAACCGCCCATGAGATATGGACTATAAGAAATCCGTAGGGCTTCACCTTGGTGCAGCCCAGCCTAAGCGCGACCAAGGTCGCGCCCTACAGGTCTATTTCTTTGGGGGCGTTGGGGGTCAGAAATTCCTCGATATCAAATGTCGTCAAGCCCGTTAGCCGTGCGCACCTATTTGCCGGGGCGCGCTGAAACCGGCCAAATTGTGGGGCACTTTTAACAAGAAATGAAGAGAGTCTCTGGCTGGTGAGGGATAATATGGCCGCTGCCAGCCATTCCGTCCGGGAGGCACAGGCTATCGGAATTTTCTGGTGGTCTGCCGCACCGTCTCAGGGCGGTCGGTCTGGCGTAACCTCAAAAAAATCCTGTATGAATGAAGTTGCCGCCATTTTGGAGCGTGTAGGCACCGGCCGTGATGCCTGCGTCAAGGTGCTGCAGGAAATCCAGGCTGGGTTTGGCTATCTGCCCGCCGAGGTGTTACGGTATGTCACCGGCCACAGCCAGATCACCGCCCGACAGATCCATGGGGTGGCAACGTTTTACGATCGCTTTCGTTTCACCCCCGTGGGCAAGCATATGGTCCGCACCTGCCACGGCACGGCTTGTCATGTGAATGGGGCCAGACACATCGGTCATGCGGTCGAGGAAGCACTGAAAATCAAACAGCATGAGACGACGCCAGATGGTAAGTTCACCCTGGAGTCGGCGGCCTGCCTTGGCTGCTGTAGTCTAGCCCCCGTGATGATGATTGATGACACGGCCTATGGCCGGCTAGAGCCGCGGGAAATGAAAAAAATCCTCCGCAAATATGCGAAGGCAAAACCTGCCAAACGGTCATGAAACTCGCCGCACCTTACGAAACTTCACCCTGGCGGATTGCGGTCGGTCTGGGTTCGTGTGGCATCGCCAGTGGCGCGCAGGCGCTCTACGATCAATTGGCGGAGCGGGTTGACCCCCAACAGGTGCGTTTAGAGAAGACGGGTTGTATCGGGATGTGCCACCGGGAACCCATGCTGGAGCTTTACTCGCCGGCGGGGGAGCGCTTCACCTATGTGCATTTGGATGCCGCAGCCGTGGACCTGATCCTGGACCAGCACATCAGCAGCAACGAGCCGGTCGAAAAATATCTGCTCCATGGCGATGGCCGGGCCGATGACGTGGAGAGATTCATCGCCAAACAGAAAAAGATCGTGCTCCAAAACTGTGGGCTCATTGATCCGGAATCATTGGAAGCCAGCCTCGCCGTGGGCGGTTACCAAGCAGTGCACGACATGGTCGGTCAGCAAACTCCGGAGGAGGTTATTGCCACCATTTCCGCCAGCGGTTTGCGCGGTCGCGGTGGCGCGGGATTCCCCGCCGGAATGAAGTGGAAATTTGCCGCAGATGCGCCGGGTCCGCAAAAATACATCATCTGTAATGGCGACGAAGGTGACCCGGGCGCGTTCATGGATCGCGGGGTGATGGAGAGCGATCCACACCGCATCATCGAGGGCATGATCATCGGGGGCTACGCCATCGGGGCGTCGATCGGATTTCTCTATGTGCGCGCGGAATATCCTCTCGCTCTCAAACGACTGGGCATGGCGTTGGAACAAGCCCGGGCCGCCGGGTTGCTGGGCCAGAACGTGGCCGCGAGTGACTTCCACTTCGATATCTCGATCCGCGAGGGCGCCGGCGCCTTCGTGTGCGGCGAGGAGACCGCTCTGATCCAGTCCATCGAGGGTGAGCGGGGCAGCCCCCGGATGCGCCCGCCGTTCCCCGCTCAAAAGGGATTGTGGGGTTGTCCGACGGTCATCAACAACGTCGAGACCTTCGCCAATATCCCGTGGATCATGCTACATGGCGCAGATGCTTACGCCCAGCTGGGCACCGAAAAGAGCAAGGGCACGAAAGTATTTTCACTCGCCGGCAAGATTCGCCACGGCGGATTGGTGGAGGTGCCCATGGGCATCACGCTGCGGGAAGTCCTCGACGACATTGGCGGCGGCAGTTCCACTGGGCGCCCGATCAAGGCGGTGCAGACGGGTGGACCCAGCGGCGGTTGCATCCCCGCGGATCGGTTCGACACGCGCATTGATTACGAGGACCTGAGCAAGTTGGGGGCCATCATGGGCAGCGGTGGCATGATCGTGCTCGACGACACTTCCTGCATGGTGGATTTGGCCCGATATTTTCTGAGTTTTACCGCGAATGAATCGTGCGGCAAATGCGCTCCCTGTCGTCTGGGGACGCCACGCTTGCTGGAAATTCTCACTCGCATTACCGAGGGCAAGGGCTGCGAAGAGGATCTGGCCACCCTCGAGGAGTTCGCCGCGAGCGTAAAATCCCACTCGCTCTGCGGGTTGGGCCAGACGGCGCCCAACCCCATTTTGACCACGCTGCATTACTTCCGCCATGAATATGAGGCGCATGTGCACGACAAGAATTGTCCGGCCCATTCCTGCCGGGCGCTACTGACCTATTCCATTGATGCGGAGGCGTGCAAAGGCTGCACCCTTTGTGCCAAGGCCTGTCCCGTCCAGACCATCACCGGCGGGCCGAAGAAACCACACGTGCTGGATTACACGCGTTGCATCCAATGCGGGGCGTGTCTCGATGCCTGCCAGTTTGACGCTGTCATTGCAGTATAACCGGAGTATACCATGAACCAAGTTTCCCTGACGATTGATGGCAAAACGATCCTGGCCGAAGTGGGGTCCAGTCTGCTCAACGCCGCCGTGGCCGCCGGCATTGATCTGCCGCACCTATGCTATGATCAGCGGGTCGAGGCCATAGGCAGCTGCCGGCTCTGTGGGGTGAAAGTGGAGGGCATGCGCGGCATCATCAGCGCCTGCTCCCAGACGGTTGCGACCGGCATGAAGGTGATCACTGAGGATGCAGAACTCTCCCTCGGTCGAAAAAACACGCTCGAACTCATCCTGTCGGAGCATTGTTCCACTTGCATCGGCTGCGACAAGTCCGGTGCGTGTCGTCTGCAGGATTACGCCTACCGTTATGGTGCGGATCAGAACCGTTTTGGCGTCGTGATGCCCAAAGCCGCCGAGCGCAATTTCGCCACCCTTAACAAGGGTATTCAGTTCGATGCTGATAAATGCATCAAGTGCGGCCTGTGCGTGAAGTATTGTGAAACCGTGCAGATGGCCGAGGCGTTGACGTTTTCCAAACGCGCCAGCCAGATGGTGGTCACCACCCCTCTCGACGAGGACCTGCACAAGACCTCCTGCGAGTCGTGCGGTGGTTGCATCCGCGTTTGTCCCGTTGGGGCGATGCTCGACAAGAACGCCGTAGGGCAGGGTCGTGATAGCGACCTGACCTCGGTGAAAACCATCTGCCCGTATTGCGGCGTGGGTTGCCAGATGGACCTGCTCGTGGACAAGCGCCGCAACCGGATTGTGCGCGTGACCTCCTCGCCGGATGCCCCGATCAACGGCGGCAACCTTTGCGTGAAGGGACATTTCGGCTTTGATTATGTTAGTTCGCCGGAGCGGTTGACCCACCCGTTGATCCGCACTGGCGATGGGTTCCAGCAGGCAACGTGGGAGGAAGCCATCAGTTATGTGGGTCGCCGGCTCCGCGAAATTCGCGATGAGCACGGGCCCGACTCCCTGGCATTTGTTTCCTCCGCCCGCTGTCCCAACGAGGACAACTACCTCGCGCAAAAACTCGCGCGCGCTGCCGCGGGCACTAACAACGTGGACAACTGCGCCACCAGTTGCCACGCCCCGACCGTGGCCGGGCTCGCGGCGGCCTTTGGTAGCGGTGCGATGACCAACAGCGTGAGCGAGATCAAGGACTGCAACGTGATGTTCCTGATCGGCGCGAACCCCACTGAGGCACATCCGATCATCGGTCTCGAGATGAAGCGCGCGTTGCGACGCGGGGCCAAGCTGATCGTGTGCGATCCGCGCAAGACCTGGTTGGCCCAGCGCGCGCATCTGCACATCCAACACCGGCCCGGCAGCGACAATATGCTGATTAACGCGCTGCTGCGCTGCATTCTCGACGAGGGCCTGGCCGACGAGGAGTTTATCGCGAACCGTTGCGAGGACTTTGAGGAGTTCAAGCAGAACCTCGAGGGAATCACCGTCGAGGCGGCGGCGAAGTATTGCGGAGTCGAGGCTGACCTCATTCGCGCTGCCGCCCGTCTTTATGCCACGGGCAAGCCGAGCGCGATCTACTACACGCTGGGAATCACCGAGCATTCGTGCGGCACCGACAACGTGAAGAATGTTGCTAATCTTGCGCTACTTACCGGCCAGATCGGCAAATGGGCGAGCGGCGTGAACCCGTTGCGTGGCCAGAACAACGTCCAGGGTGCCTGCGACATGGGGGTGATGCCTCACAAGCTACCCGGTTATCAGAATTGGTCCGATCCGGTGGTGCGCGCAAAATTTGAAAAAGCCTGGGGCGTTCCGCTTCCGCAGAACAGGGGGGCCACGGTGCCGGAGTTTATCGCCGCGGCCGGACACGGCAAACTCAAGGCGTTCTATGTCTTCGGCGAGGATCTGGTGGTCACCGAGCCCAATCGCAACAAGGTCATCGAGGATCTGAGTAAGCTGGAGCTGTTGGTTTGCCAGGATATCTTCATGACGGAGACGGCCAAGCTGGCTCACGTGATTCTGCCCGCTGCCTGCTGGGCAGAGAAGGAGGGTACCTTTACCGCGTCGGAACGCCGGGTCCAATTGATCCGCAAGGCCGTCGAGCCGCCGGGCGAGGTCAAGCCTGACTGGGAGATCCTTAGTCTCGTGGCCACCGCCATGGGTTATCCCATGCACTACGACAACGCCGCGCAGATCTTCGCTGAGATGGCCTCATTGACGCCGGCTTTTGGCGGCATGAGCCACGAACGTATCGGGGAGGGCGGACTGCAGTGGCCGTGCCCGACCTCGGAGCACCCGGGCACGCAGTTCCTGCATGAGGGCAAGTTCACACGCGGCAAGGGCAAGTTTCACCCGATCACCTTCCAACCGCAGAAGGAGGAACCGTGTGCGGAATATCCCCTCATCCTTTCCACCGGGCGCACGCTCTATAATTATAACTGCGGCAGCATGACGAGGAAGGCCGCGGTCATTAATCAGCGCGATCCGAGTAATTTCGTGGAGATCAATGACGCCACTGCCGCCCGTTACGGCATTCTCCGCGATGAAAAGATCGTGGTGCGCACCCGCCGGGGCAAAGTCACCGGGCGGGCTGTGGTGGGCGACCGGGTCCGGCCTGACCTCATCTGGATGCCGTTCCATTTCGCTGAGGAGCCGACCAACAACATCACCAACGACGTCTTTGATCCCGTTACGGTCACGGCGGAATACAAGTGTTGCGCCGCCCAGATAGAAAAGCTTTGAGCGCGTTGAGCTGACAACCTCGCCTTTGACAGGACTGGTGCGTGATGGCAGTGTCTCGCGCTATGTCAGATTTTCTCGCTGCCCTGCAGTCTCAACCTCTGCTCACCGATGGAGCGATGGGTTCGTATCTGTTCAAATTGACCGGCCGCCTTTCGGAGTCGAATCACGTCTACGAGTCCTTTAACACTGATCAACCCGAGCTGATCAAACGGGTGCACCTTGATTATCTCGCAGCCGGGGCGCGATGCCTGAAAGCGAATACCTTTGGCGCCAATCGCCAACAATTGCGCCAATTTGGTCTGGAGGATCGCATCGCTGAGCTAAACCGCGTTGGCGTCGAACTAGCCCGTGAGGCGATGGATAAATTCCAATCCCGAAGCCCGGACGCGGGCCCCTTCTTCGTGCTGGCTTCGGTCGGACCCACGGCGGAGCCGTTGGATACTGCCTTTGCCGTCGCCGAATGTTATCATGAACAAATCGATGCCCTCGCGGCGGCCGGGGCCGATGCGTTGTTGTTGGAGACGTTTCATTCCCTCCCACAATTGGAGCTGTTGATTGGCTTGATCCGTTCGCGATCGGGGATGCCTCCGGTCATCGCGGAGATGACGCTTCATGCGAGTAATGATGGGAAATTGCTGGATCCGGATCCGGTTGATTTTGTCAACCGTATGGCGGAACTTGGTGTGGAGGTGGCCGGGGTGAATTGTTGCGCGCCGTGGGATGCCAATACCTTTGTCGATGCGGTCCAGAATATTGCACCGATCAGCTCGGGTGCTTTGCAGTTGGTTGTCATGCCCAATGCCGGTGGATTTCAGCGCATCGGCAACCGACTCATGACAACCATCAATCCGGAAGCGGCTGGCAAGATGGCCCGAAGTTTTTCCGACCGGGGAGTGCGATTGGTGGGCGGATGTTGCGAAATGCATCCACCGCATATCGAGGAAATGCACAACTATCTGCAGTCGCGCTCTGCGACTGAACGAGTGACAACCGACTCGGCGGCCACGGCGTTGCCTCCGATCGGTGATGATGAGAAAAGCCGCAATGGTCCGCTGTCGCACAAACTCAAGGCGGGCGAATTCGTGGTCAGCCTGGAAGCGTTGCCCCCCCGCGGGTCGGATAAGCAGATCATTCAGCGCAAGGTGGATTTTATCGGAGAACTGGCCGCCAGCGGCCTCGTGGATGCCGTGGATATCACGGACGGTTCGCGCGGCATACCTTTGATCCCGCCCGGCGATTTCATTCACCTCGTGCGCAATCGTCTGGGTTGGTCGGAGCAGAACGGGGATCCGATTGAGCTGATCCCGCATTTCACGGGTCGCGACCTCAATGTGATGGGGATTCAAGGACGATTGGTCGGCTATCACGCCAACCGAATTCACAACGTGCTTTTTGTTACCGGGGATCCACCGAAGATGTCACCCACGTATCCGCGTTCTACCGCCGTGTTTGACTTGGACTCTGTAGCGATGATCCGACTGACCCACAGATGTCTAAATGCCGGGGTGGATTTTGGTGGCGTGCCCCTCGGTAAACAAGAAGACCCGCGCACGCACTTTACGATTGGCTCCGGTGTGGAGTTGGAGGCGCAGGACATGAAGCGTGAACTTGAGCGCCTGCAGCAGAAAATTGATCACGGGGTGGATTACATCATGACCCAGCCGGCATTTCGTCCCGGGCCTTTGGTCCCCTTGGAAAAGTTTCGCGATCAGACGGCCTGCCTCATCGGCGTGATGGTGTTGTCCAACTATGAGCATGCCCAACGCATGGCGCATGTGCCTGGTGTGGTGATTCCTGATTCGATACTACAACGTTTTGCCGCCCTGCCCCAAGTGGCTGATCAAAGCAAGCTCGGGCTGGATATCGCGGCGGAACAGATTCGCGATTTGGTGAGCGAAGGTTGGGCCGGAGTTTATTTGATGGCGACGGCCGCCGGCAACGGCGTCTTTGATGTGCTACGCGCAGGTCTGGGAAAGTAAGGCAACATTTCTGTCGCCAAGTCATTCACTCATCAGGATAGGCGGATGGATTTGGCCTCATCAACAAGCGCCATAATATTAGCGAAAGGCACATCGGGTTCGAGCACGTGGGTGGGGGCAATCATCACGCGCGCGCCATGATCACGATGGAGCGCTGCGATTGCGCGCACGCGATGGCGCACGTCGTCCGGCGTACCGAAAGGCATCGTGGTCTGCGTGCCCACCATTCCACTGAGGCCAAGCTGTTTGGCATAGCGGCGGGTGAGTTCTCCCGCGTCCATGCATTCGGGTTGCACGGGATTGAGAATATCCACGCCGATTTCGATGAGTTCCTCGACGATCGGCATGATATTGCCGTCAGAATGGTAGTGCACGTAGACCTTGCGATCTCCCGAGGCCTCACGAATGGCGGCGATGACCTTGGCGAGTCGTGGTTTGAGATGCTGCCGCCACATCGGGACGGAAAGCAGCATGCCGGTCTGCATGCCGACGTCGTCACCCAGTTCGATAATATCGATACCGGCCTGGGCATATTCGCGAACAACGTTGCACGAACGATCGGTGAACCAGTCGAGCAGCCAATCGGCGATACCGTTGCCCTCGGCAAGATCCTGGAAAAGATTATCCATACCACGAACATACCAAGCAGTTTCGAAGGTGGTGCATTGGAGATCTACGATAGCAACTTTGCCGCGAGTGCGGATTTGGTTTATCCGTCGCTGAATAGTGGTGTAGTTGGCCGGATCGGAGGTTTTGGGCCAGGGCAGCTGCTCCAGTTGCGCCACACTCGTAACGGTTTCGAGTGGGTGCAGCATGGTGCGGAAGTGATAGGCTTGGCCTATGGTCTCAGCTGGCGGAGCGACATGGGCGATACAGAACGACCCTAGTTCAACGTTGGCGGGTAGTTGGCAGCCGAGTTCGGTGAGCGCGGCGTGCCAGCGCGAGGGGTCCTCCTGGTAACTGACGCATTCAAGCTCGAAGTCGGTTTCGAATGCCAGTGCGGGGCTGCGTACACCGGTTTGTGCTTCGATGAGGTCAGCGACGGGGGGAGTGACGGGCACGTTAAGCGGCAGCCATCGCGGCCTTCCTCCCGTCATCATCTCATGAAAGTTCTCCCGGGCATTCATGATTTGAAGGTTTCTCCCTGGGTCGGGAGGTGGTGATTGTCAGGAGAGGCGAATGGATTTGCTCTCCTCGACGAGCGCCAAAATATTGGCGAAAGGCACATCGGGTTCGAGCACGTGGGTGGGGGCGATCATCACGCGCGCGCCGTGATCACAGTGCAGGGCGGCGATCTCACGAACCCTACGCCGCACTTCGTCCGGCGTGCCGAAAGGCATCGTGGTCTGCGTGCCCACCATGCCACTGAGGCCAAGCTGTTTGGCATAACGGCGAGTGAGTTCTCCGGCATCCATGCATTCGGGTTGCACTGGGTTGAGAATGTCCACGCCGATTTCGATGAGTTCTTTGACGATCGGCATGATGTTGCCGTCAGAATGGTAGTGCACGTAGACCTTACGATCTCCCGAGGCTTCACGGATCGCAGCGATGACCTTGGCGAGTCGTGGTTTGAGATGCTGCCGCCACATCGGGACCGAAAGCATCATGCCGGTTTGCATACCGACATCATCGCCCAAGCCAAAAATGTCGACCCCGGCGCGAGCGAACTCGCGTCCGACGTTGCATGAGCGCTCCGTGAACCAGTCAAGCAGCCAGTCAGCGATGCCATTGCCCTCGGCTAGATCCTGAAAAAGATTATCCATGCCGCGCACATACCAGGCGACTTCGAACGCCGTGCATTCCATGCCGGCGAAAGCCACTTTACCTCGATTGTGCACTTGCTGCATTTTGCGCTGCAGGGTGGCGTAGTGGGCCGGATCGGAGGTATCGGGCCAGGGGAGTTGCTCCAGTTGCGCGACACTCGTAACGGATTCGAGCGGATGGAGCATGGTGCGGAAATGATAGGCCTTACCCATCGTTTCTGCGGGAGGAACGACATGCGCCACGCAGAACGGACCCAACTCAACATCCGCGGGTAATAGGCATCCGATATCGGTCAGCGCGGAGCGCCAGCGTTCCGGATCCTCGTTGTAACCAACCCACTCGAAACCGAAGTCGGTCTCGAAGGCGAGTTCGGGGCTGCGCACACCGGTTTTTTCTTCGATCAAATCCGCGACGGGCGGAGTTACGGGGACATTGAGCGGGAGCCATTCCGGCTGGCCACCTGCCATCATGGCATGAAAATTTTCGCAGGCGTTCATCGTGGGAATCGAGCCCGCATCGTGGCAATGTGCTCGGGGGTGCTTCCACAGCAACCACCGACGATACTCGCCCCGGCCGCAAGAAAGCGGGGAGCCGCCGCCGCAAACTCCGTGGCGGATTCATCGTAACAGATCTTTCCATCAACCAGGCGGGGAGAACCGGCATTGGGTTGCAAGATGACAGGCCGACCGGCCGATGCGGCGACGATTTCAGTCGTCAGTTTGACGTAATCATCCAACGAAAGTTCGGTGCCGCAATTGGCCCCCACGACATCGGCTCCGGCGGCAATGATTGAGGCCAAGGCTTCGGCCACGGTCGTGCCCATCATGGTGCGAAAGCCCACCGAAGATTGTTGAAAAGTGAACGTGGCGACAACAAATTCTGCGCCTACATCCTTGGCTGCGACCACGGCGATTTCGGCCTCGGTGGTATCGGACATGGTTTCAATGAGGATGGCATCCGCGCCACCATCGAGCAGAGATTTGGCCTGGTGTCGGAAGGCGATTGCCACCTCGTCGGGTTGGGCTTCACCGAAAGGTTCGAGCATGCCGCCGAATGGACCGATATCTCCCAACACCCACGCTTGGTCACCTGCGATTTCGCGGGCCAGCCGGGCCCCGGCCTCGTTGAGTTCGGTCACTCGAGCACTGGCGCCATGACCGTTAAGCACGAAGGAGGTACCGCCAAAGGTATTGGTTGTCAGTAAATCGGAACCGGCATCCAGATAGGCTTGGTGCACGGACTGTACGCGATCTGGGTGATCCACATTCCAAAGCTCGCCGCCAGCACCGGGGGCCAGTCCCAATTGCTGCAATTGGGTGCCAGTGGCGCCGTCGCCCAACAAGGGGCGCAGGGCCAGGGTTTCACGGAGTTTTTTGATGCGTGAATTCAAGCGGAGGCGGCGTGAACGGCATCTAGAAATTCGATGGCCTGATTTTGATTGGCGAAAGGTTCCCCGACAGTGATCCACATGCCCTCAGGTCCCAGTTCGCGCAAAACGGTGAGCGCATCCTCGGCATTTTCCGCAATCACCTGGATGGCTTTGCCGGCTTGCCGAATCTTGCGGTATGTTTCGATCCAATTGGCGGCGGGTCCGTGACCGGCCCCATAAACCCATTGCACGGCGTTCAGGCGTGGCAGTTGCAACACGAGGTCCAGGTGGTGTAGGGCCTGTGGTCCGTCGAGGTGGAATATCGTGCGTTCCATCGGTGCCATTTCCAATTCGATGGTCTTGCGGATCAGATCGGAGGCCACCTGTTTGGAGACGAGGCACCAAAAGTCACAACTGGGTACATAGGCCGGACCGGTGTGCAGGTAGTTGCACCATGTCGTGCTGGGTTGGCCCAAGGACGAAAGGCGCAAGTAGAGACGTCGGAATGCCTCCACGTAACCCTTGCTCGCGTGGATGCTGGCCCGACGCACCAATTCAGGTTCGTCGATAATATCGAGACACAGATCCTCTGGTCCTCGCAGCCCGGCCAGCATGTCGAAGCTGCCGTGCAGATCGGGCATGGCGATGTGGAAACGACTGCCGAAACGGGACACGGCCCGGGTGATCAACTCGTCAATGGTTTGCCAGTAAACGTTGGCAAAATCTGGTGGAGTGGCGATGAAGCGTTCCCAGTCATCGGTGCTGTGCACGGCGTGCTGACACCAGCTCGTATTTTCGCCGAAAATGAGTTCAGCCCCGAACAGGGTCGACGTGAGGTCCGGACCGACATTGGGCATCCATGCGGGTACGGTATCGCCCAGGCGAAGTTGGATCTCAAGTTGGGCGAGGGCATTCTCCACTTGATATTCCACATCGAGCCACCGTTCGCGTAAGGTCGGGTGGGTCGATTGCGGGGCGCGCGGGGATCGCTTGGATGCCACCCCAAGACTGACGGGCGGTCGATCAAGTCGGCCTCCTTCCCACCACGCTTCAAAACGGGCGTAGGAAGCCGCTTCGTTGTAATAATAATTGCGCGGCTTCATGTCTTTCAGGCTCCGGCACGATTGAAGTCCGCGATGGCGTCGACCATGGCCACGATGTTGGCGACGGGCGTGCGGGCTTGAAGGTTGTGGATGGTGTTGAAAATGAATCCTCCATGGGGAGAGAAAACGCGCATGCGTTCAGTGACTTCCGCGCGTACTTCCTCCGGCGTGCCAAACGGCAGGGTGCGTTGCGTGTCCACACCGCCGCCCCAAAAAACGATGCGGTCCCCGAAATCGGCTTTGAGTTGTTCAGCGGCCATACCTGTGGCGGAGCACTGCACTGGATTAAGGATGTCGAAGCCGACGTCGATGAATCGGTCGATCAGAGGACGGACTGCACCACAGGAATGCTTGAAAGTTTTCCAAGACGTGTGCTGGTGGATCCAGTCGTTGACGCGCCGATAGTAGGGTGCGTAAAGATCGTCGAAGGTGGCCCCGGAGCAGAACTGCGAATTCTGGGTGCCGAAGTCGGTGCCGCAGATCATCAGCACATCGATACTGTCGCCAACGATGCCGGCAAAGGTAGCCAGATTCTTCAACGCGATCTCACATTGATAATCGAATATCTTGTGCACGTAGTCCTGTCGTTCGATCAGTGAGATATACCATTCACTGACATCGCGAACTCCCTTCGGGTATTTGAGGAAAGCTGCGGGCACGAGCGCGATATCACCGAAACCGGTGCCGCCGATTCCACTGACCACCGCGCGTTGTTCGCCTTGCACGCGAGTTGATTCGCGTTGCCAGTGTTCGATGTCGGCTACGCTGAGCAATTGGAATTCCTCGCAGTTGTCGGCGGGATCCATATTGTCTTCATCGATCGGTTCCTGCCGGATGATGGCGTCGAAAAAATAACCACTGGCGGGCATATGGCCACTGGGCGGCACGGTGTTGTCTCCCTCGGGAAACAGGTAAACGTCGCCGTTGGTTTCTACCCGCGGATTGAAACCGGCCGGAACTGACAGGACTTGCCCCCAGGGTGCGCGCCACTCGTGCCAGCCTTCATTGGGAAAGCCGAACATGGTGCCACGACCGTTGGCGGGGACACAGTCTGAACCCAGAATTTGCGCCAGATCATCCTCGATTTCTCCGAGCATCTGGTAGGGTTCGCACACTTTGACCGGATGTTGCGGGAGGTCATAGTGTTCCCGCAGCGCAGCGATACAGCTGACGTGCATCCCGGTAAGACCCGTGCTCCCGAAGTCCACGGGCACCGGACCGGACTCATGGTTCAAGGCGCGGCGGACTTTTTCGCGGGAGGTCATATTTATGGGTCAGCCTTTCAGGCCGAATAGCTTTTCCTTCAGATCGAGATAGTAAAGGTAGTCATCCGGATCAACATTGGGCGGGCAGCGATGATCGCAGAAAGGGATGAACCCACCGCGCGCCACGTAGGGCGCGAGCGATTCGAGCATCTGATGGATCTCCTCGCGCGTGCTGCCGAGAATCATTTTATCCACACCGCCCATGATGCGCAGTTCCGGACCCCACTTGTCGAGGGCTGCACCGGGATGTTCGGAGCCGTTGACTTCCCAAGGGAACATCGTGTTCACGCCGCCATCGAGAAAATGGGGAATGAGGGGACGCACGTCGCCGTCGCAATCGATCCACCAGATATCCACGCCATGGGCGCGCAATTTGGCGCTAATGCGTTTGTAGCGAGGCACGACGACATCGCGGAAGAAATTAACCGAAACCAGGGGACCGTTTTTGTAGCAAATGTCCTCCCAACCACCGGCGAAATCGAATTTTACGTGGGGCAGAACGGCATCCAGGAAGTCTTCGATAAGCACGCAACAGGTCTCGACCATGTCTTCGACCATTTCCGGATAATCATAGACCGAGTAGGCGAGACCCTCGACAGTCAGTAGATTACGCACCCGGCCGATCATCGACCCGCAGTATACGCCCAAGGGATAATCCCGGTCGTTGGGGTGCTCCTTGAGAATGGCTTCCACATCTATCTTGCGATCCGGATCATCACGTTTGAAGCGCTCGGCTTTCACCTTGGCCCAGTCTTCCGGCGTTTTGATCGATGAATCGATGAAGTGGGGAATGGTGTCGTGACCATCGATCGGCACTTCAGCGATCAAGCCCTCACCGTTACGTAGAATGCGCGTTTTCTCGTTGCGGGAGATTTCCTCCTCGGGAAAGAAAGGGTGCATCCATAGGCAACTGACCGTCGGGGCGCGGTCGAAGTTCAAGAAGACATCGGCATCTTCGTTGTTGGTGATTCCGTTATCACGAAACAACGGCCAAAGTTGAAAGTTGTCCGCCCAGTAGCCGAATTCCATGTTGAAGCATCGGTCCACCGGCTCGTGGTGCATCTGGCGACGAAAGCGCTCACGTTCAGTGATGGTGCCCGACCACTTGGGCCGGAATGGCGTGATGTTCGATGGGGTCATGGTTAATAATTTCCGTAGTGTTCAACAAAACCGATGATGGCCTTATAGGTCGCCCAACTCACCTGTGGAGGAACGGAGTGATCGGAGTGATACATGTAGCCACGCACCGCTTTGCCGGCCGCAAACTTGGTGCGGATTTCCTCTTCGATTATGTCGAGATCATTGGTGCCCATTTTCATCACATCGATGTTGCCAAACATCGCGAGTCGATCGCCATGGGTCGGGGCGAACTCGCGGATATCCATCCCCGCCTTCGCTTCGATGGGTTGCAGGCAATCAAAGCCAGCTTCGATATAGAGATCGAGCACCCCACTGACACGACCGTCGGTGTGATAGATTACCTTCATGCCGCGTTCGTGGGCCCAGTCGGCCATTTGTTTGTGGAACGGCCAGACCAATTCGCGATACATGGCGGGGGAGCACATCGTCGCGTGATTGTAAGCCATATCACCATAGATCCACAGCCCGTCGGGTTGCACGCCTTCGGCCAGAATGGCCTCGAATGATCTCAACACGACTTCCGTATGCACTTTCACTATGTCGCGGATCCATTCGGGATCCTCGATCATCGCGATGAGGCAATTCTCGTCGCCGATGAGACGACGCAAAGCTTCGAAGCCTTCGACCCCGGTAAGGTGGGTCCACTTGCCCAAAGCCCGACCTTCCTGCCAGCGCAAGGCGGCTAGCTTCAGGTTGATCTGGTTGGGAGCAGCCAACATTGCCGCGCGGTAGGTTGTTTCCCAATCTTCGCGGGTGTCGCAACCAAAGCCAATATGCTCGGGTGTGCCTGAACGCCCCTTCCAAAAGCGGGCTATGCCGCCCCAGTCGTCGCGCACGGTTTCAGTCTCGTGATCCTGACTCAGAACTTCTCGTTGGCCGGGAAAAGGAGCTGGCCACGACCAACATAGGGTTTGGAAATCAGCGCCGAGGAGGCGCAGCGCATCCTTATCATCCCATTGCAGGCCCTCTCGCTGCCAGCGTGCTACGGTCTCCGGCCAATAGCTGTCGTGCCGCGGCACGCGATCGTGATCTTGGCGCGCGAACATCCGGCTGACGCGCTCGCATCCGGTCATGGATGTAGTAGTCATGGGTAGTCATGGGTAGTCATGTTGCACTTCACGGAAGTGCATGTCTGACGAGGTCAGGCGGCTTCGCCCACCAGTTTCTTGGCCACATCAACCGCCGTGCCGGCATCAGCGGCATAACCATCGGCTCCGATCGTGTCGGCAAAAGCTTGGGTGATGGGGGCTCCACCAATCATAACCTTCGTGTTGGTCAGTCCGGCTTCCTTGAGGAGGCGAACTGTTTCCTTCATCGCGGGCATGGTGGTCGTGAGCAGAGCGGAAAGACCAACGATATCGGCGTTGTTTTCCTTGGCTGCAGCCACGTAACGATCTGGGCTCACATTGGTGCCAAGATCGACAACCGCGAAACCAGCGCCACGCCACATCATCGAGATGAGGTTCTTGCCGATGTCATGTAGATCGCCTTGGACGGTGCCAACGATGACCGTGTATTTCGGCGTGATCCCTTCGGCAGCCAACAATGGTTCGAGCAGCTTCAAAGCTTCCTTCATGGCGCGGGCCGCAACGAGCATTTCAGGAACGAAGATCTCGTTCTTTTTGAATTGCTCACCAACGATTGCCATTCCGGGGACGAGTCCATCCTCGACAATAGATTGAGGGCCGATTCCGGCATCAATGAGTTCCTGAGTGATCCGCACGGTGTCGACTCTTTTACCAGCGGCAACTGCGGCGGTGAGGTCATTAAACTGGGCCATGCCTATACTTCTAAGACAGTTACGTAGCATAAGTAAATGCGAAGATCATTAATTGTCCGTTGTGCACATATTTATTCCCATAATTTACATGGGTGGTGTGTTGTCAGAATTGGATGAGCTTGATTTACCTATATTAACACAACAGTCGCCGTTTAGGATTTCTATCACCTCATGGCCAAATCGTCCAATATTGCCGTAATCGCTTGCGGAGTGCTCGAACCGGAAGTCAGGCACTTCACTCGAGATTCAACCCATATCCTTGAGATGGTGTTCCTGCCCATGGGGCTGCACGAAAATCCTGCTGTGCTGCAAAAGGAATTGCAGGCGGCGATCATTCGGGCCGAGGCAAATCCGGCGGTGGACAGTATTGTATTGGTTTACGGACTGTGCGGTAAGGGCGTGGAAAACCTGAAGCATGATCGCTGCCCCTTGGTGATCGCACGGGCTCACGATTGCGTGACGCTCTTTTTGGGGGACAAGGATCGCTACGCCGCCATGCAAGATAAGCATCCCGGCAATTACTGGTATAACCCCGGTTGGATCAGAGGGCACTCCTCGCCCGGACCGGAGCGCGAGGCACACTTGCGCAAGGAATACGCTGAGAAGTTTGACGAGGATGATGTCGAGTATCTGCTCGAGACCGACCGTAGCGCCTTGGGGCATTACAACCGGGCCACCTACGTTGGTTTGGGACTGGGGGAGGCAGAAAAAGAAGCCGACTACACCAAGACTTGTGCCGCTTGCATGGGATGGGGTTTTGATAAAATCCCCGGTGATCCTGCCCTGCTCAAAGCGTTGTTGTCGGGGGATTGGGATGAAAAACGTTTTTTAATTGTGCCACCCCATCATGTCATTCGTCTCACCGGCGATGATTCCATCATCCGGGCCGAACCGGAAACCAACACACCGTGAATACAAAACTTCATCTGGAATCCCCGGACGGCCGCGTCGAGATCGGTCTCGTGGAAGCCGACACCCGCTTATCCCTTTCAGAATTATTGGCGAATCGTGGATATCCTCTAAATACCCGTTGTGGTGGTCGCGGCCTATGCGCGGGCTGCGAAGTCAATTTGCTGGAGGGTGAATTACTTCACTCAACTGATGGGGTAACAGTGGCAAAGGGTGAGCGCCTGAGATCCTGCCAAATGCAATTGACCGCCAATGATGAGACTACCGTGTCCATCCCCGCGCGCTCGTTGTTGAAGCACGAGCCAGCCGTGGTTTCGAATTTTGTCATCAATGTCCCCTGGGCCAGTGATCCGATCGACCCGGAGGCGCAATTCGGTGTGGCGGTGGATATTGGCACGACCACGGTCGCGCTGATGCTGTGCGATCTGAAGACGGGCGAAGTACTAGCGAAAGCATCGGCTTTCAATTCACAGATTCGGTTTGGTGAAGATGTACTCACGCGTATTCAGATGTGCTATCAAAGTCCCGAGAGCGTTCGCGAACTGCAACGCGCGGTGACGGTTGAAACCATCCAACCCTTATTGGTCAAAACATGCACGATAGCCGGAGTGGAGCTCGATGCCTTGGGGGTGATGACCGTGGCTGCCAACACCACGATGCTGCATTTACTTGCGGCCGTGGACCCCAGTCCGTTGGGGGTGCATCCATTTACGCCCGTGTTTCTGGAACATCGCACTTATGCCCCCGCTGACCTCGGACTGACATTCGGGAATGCTGACTCCCTGGTGCACTTGCTGCCCGGACCGGCGGCTTATGTGGGAGCTGACCTTGCGGCCGGGTTGGTCGCCACCGGTATGCTCTACGACGAGGGTCCGGTATTGTTGGTCGATGTCGGCACCAATGGTGAAATCATTGCGAAAATCGGAGATCGTCTGGTCGGATGTGCCACTGCGGCCGGTCCGGCTTTTGAAGGTGCCGGTTTGACCAGTGGTTCACGCGGAGTGCGGAGTGCGATTGAGCGCATCCGGTTGAAAGCGGATCCTTTTGCGGTGGAGTTGGACATCATCGGTAACACATCCCGACCCATTGGCATTTGCGGTTCGGCCTATGTGGATTTTCTGTGGGAAGGCAGACGCACCGGCATCTTGCAGGAAAACGGGCGCTTCGAAGATGAATTTATCAAGCAAGCCGGCGATTTGATTCAAGCCGATGAGTATGGCAAGAAACTGCAACTGCATCCACAAGGCTCGTCCGGCCCGATCTGGATATCCGAGGTGGATATAGCCCGGCTCTTGCAGGCCAAGGCGGCCATCGCCGCCGGCATCAACACTTTGCTTGGTTTGCTCAATGTCACGGCGGCTGATGTGAAGACCCTCTATCTGGCCGGAGGTTTTGGTCTCCATCTTTCACTCACGCACGCGGTCGGCTGCGGCCTGCTACCAGGTTTCAAACCAGAGCAAATCCAAGTGGTCGGCAACACGGCCCTCGGTGGCGCCTTCCTCGCTCTCAATGACCGCAGTTTGCTCACCGAAATGAAAACCGCCTGCACGCAGATGGACTCGATCGAGCTTAACCTGGAACCAGGCTTTGAAGACGATTACATCGACCAACTCATGCTACCATGAACCTGACTTCACGCGAGCTAGTCCACCAAACGTTGACCTTCGCCGGACCGCCGCGGGCCCCGCGAGATTTGTGGAGGCTCCCGATTGCCGAGGAGCAATATCCTCATCAAATTGCAGAGTTGGATCAGGAGTTTCCCTCTGATTTTATTTCCATATCCGGGCATGAACGGACCAAGGCTCCGACGCGTGGATCACCCTATGAGATTGGTGAATACACGGACGAGTGGGGGTGCACTTTCATCAATATCCAGCGAGGCGTCATCGGTGAGGTGAAGGATCCACTGTTGCGCGATTGGACCACCGATCGTGAACATGTCCATATGCCGCGGGAGTGGCTCACGCTGGATCGCGACGCGGTCAATCGAGACTGTGCGGCGACCGATAAGTTTACCTTTGCCGGGCTCAACCCGCGACCTTTTGAGCAAATGCAATTTCTGCGCGGTTCAGAGGAGCTGTATATCGATCTCGCGGATCCACCGCCTGAGATGCTCGCTTTCATGCGGGAAATGCACGCCTTCAATTGCGAAACGATCGAGGCTTGGGCGGGCACGGATGTGGATGCCATCCGCTTCATGGATGACTGGGGGTCACAGCGATCGCTGCTGATTTCACCGCGGCTATGGCGTGAATTATTCAAGCCGATGTATCGCGACTTTGCGCAGATCGCCCATAGCCATGGCAAAAAACTTTTCATGCATTCCGACGGGCACATTACGGCCGTCTATGCCGATCTGATTGAGATCGGTATCGATGCAGTGAATTCTCAACTTTTTTGCATGGGCCCCGAGACTTTGGCGCCGCATGCCGGGCAGATCACCTTCTGGGGCGAAATCGATCGCCAGCATCTGCTCCCGCATGGGACCACTGCCGAAATAGATCAGGCCGTGCACGATGTGCATCATCATCTGTGGCGCGATGGTGGATGCATCGCGCAATGTGAATTTGGGCCGGCGGCACGCCCGGAAAATGTCCGCGAGGTTTTTGCCGCGTGGAACGAACTCACCACCCTCAAACTAACAACCTGAATCATGAATCCTGCGCCCAGCAATTCGATTAAAGTCCACGACAAGGACCGCGAAATTCTGCGTGGCCTGGCGGATCAAGTGGCCCTGATCGCTGCTCTGCCGGTGCAGCGGGAAAAGGCAGAATTATGGCGTCGGATGAACGATCTGAAAAGTGTGCGGCCGATGGTCTGGATCACCGAGATCCCCTGGCACGAATTCAGCGCGGACACCGATGAGTTGAAATTAGGGTGCCAGGCGGCATGGGCCCGCGACATTGAACAGGAGCTTCGCCGCACGATTTATCAATGGCGGCATATGCCAGTGGATATGATCGTGAGTGATTACATCCCGTGTCCGATCGCGTGGCATAGCACCCGATTTGGCATGGTCAGACAGGGCGATCGGCTGGAAATCACCGGTGGTGCAGGAATCTCGTCCCAACACTACGAGCCGCAGATTTCATCGATGGACGATCTGCATAAGATCAAGGACCCAGTCGTAACCTTATATCAGGAAAACACCGATGCCCGTTTCGCGGCGATGAATGAAATTTTTGGTGAGATCATGCCGGTGCGCCATCAGGGTTGTGACAATTACTGGTTCACCCCATGGGACAATCTGATCAGTTGGTATGGCGTGCAGGAAGCACTCACCGACCTCATTGAACAACCGGATGTGATCAATGCTGCCGTGGCCCGCATTGTGGGGTGCTATCTCAAGGAACTCGACCAGATGGAGGCGCTTAACTTGCTCGCGCCGAATCATGGTAATTGCCGGATCGGCTCCGGTGCTTATGGCCACATTAGTGAGTTACCGCAGCCGGGTTACAATCCTGCGCATCCGACTTCGTCTCATCTCTGGGGTTGCTCCAATGCGCAGATTTTCACCGAAGTGTCGCCGAACATGCATTGGGAGTTCGCCCTGCGACATGATCTGCCGTGGCTCGCTCGTTGGGGTCTCGTTTACTACGGCTGTTGTGAGGTGCTCGACACGAAGACGGAACTCCTGCGGCGCATTCCGAATCTGCGCAAGGTCTCGATGAACTACCGTATCAACATGGAGCGCGGGGCCGCTGCACTCGGGTCGGATTATGTTTACAGTTTTAAACCCAATCCCGCGTGCTTCGCCATCGATGCATGGGATGTATCCAAACCCCGCGATGAATTACGCCGTTTGATCGATTGCACCCGTGACGGTCATGTGGAGATTGTGCTCAAGGATATTTCCACGGTGGGGGGTAAACCGCAAAGACTCTGGGAATGGGCCGAAATGGCCATGCAGCTGGTGGAGGCCGAGGCCTGAACAATGATGAACCCGTGCTCGACTTGGCTTGATGTTCGACGGCTGGACCAAGGTCCAGCCCTACAATTTGCCAAAATCCTCGGGCTTGTGTTCCCGGGCATAGTTCATCATGGCCCGCAGATTTTCCGGTGGAGTGAGCGGCGAGACTTCGCAACCCGCGCCGACGATAAAGTGTGTTCCCGCAATTTGGTGGCAGCGGCCACAGGCCTCGTAAACCTGTTCCGGCGTGCCTTCGAGCAAATCGGTGATCGTGGAAACATTCCCTGCGAGCGTGCGGGTGGGACCGAGTTGCTCACGCGCCAGCGCGAAATCGGCGGGAAAATCGATTTCGTAAATATCGACGGGCAGTTCTGCCATCTTCGGGTAGAGCCGGTCGATGCGTCCGCACATATGTTGCCGCAGGAGCACATCGGGATGGCTTTGTTTAATGGTGTCGTAGACCCGTTTTTGTTCCGCCCAGAGAAACTCCTCGTAAAGAGTGGGGCCGATCAGACCCGCCGCGGCATCACTCATCCCGATGGTATCGGCCCCGGCCGCGATTTGCGCCGGAGCATAGGCGATAGCTACATCGGCACAGAATCTCAGCAGGTCATGGGCAAACTCGGGGTCATCCCCAAAGTCCAGCATGATGGCATTGAGCCCACGCAATTCGGCGGCAAGGGCGAGGGGACCTTCGATCCAGCCCACGATGGACATGCCCGGACCAGCGGTCTGCCGCATGAGTTCGATGCTTTTAACCCGGTCGTGCATACGTCCACCGTTCAACGGATCGGGCACACTGAAAGTTCGCAGACGCAGTTTGTCCGCGAGCGCGGCGCGGTCCTCGTTGATGGCCGGTCCCTGATCAGTGAACCAGTCGACACTGCCATCACCGGCGATATCGATCACCTCGCGCGCGGGGTCCGAACAGGTGAGCAGACAGTCGAGACCGAAGTCGCTGACAAACTTAAGTTGGGCTTCGGCCATCTTTCTCCCGTCCTTGGTGTAGTCGATAAAGGGAATACCCGCATGTTGCGCGGAATACATCATCGCCATCGGCTGGGCCGGCAGTCGGTCCACTGGTTCGCCCTTGATCGTTTTGCGCACACGTTCAATCGAAGTCATATTAGCGTGATGCGCTGACCACGCCCCGAGATCAATCCTACTTGTCACTAAAGCCACGCATTTATTGCCCATGAACCCGATGACACCCAAACAACGCCTCGTCGCCGCGCTTGATCGCCAGCCCACCGATCACCTGCCCGCGACCACGCATCACCTCATGCGCTCCTATATGGAAAAAAATCTGCCCGGAAAATCCGACGACAATTTCTTTGCGACCTTCGGCCTTGATCCCATCACGTGGGTCGTGGCGCACAAACCGGTGCCCGAGTCCGGTTGTGTTTATGAACCGGGTCACGTGCCCGGGTTTTTGGAGGCACAACGGATTACTTCAGACGCTTGGCGGTTTGAACACGAGGATGTGACCGGTCAGGAATACGCCACCGTGCGTCACGCCATCGTGACGCCGCGCAAAACGCTAACGATGGTGCTCCAAAGCAACGAATATACCTCGTGGGTCACCGAACGGCTCATCAAAGAAAAGTCCGACATCGACCTCATCGCGGAGTTCGCCCCGCAGCCCTTGTGCGATGTTGAGGTGATCAACCGTGCGGCGGATACATATGGTGACTGTGCCCTCATTCGCGGCCACATCTTCGGCTTCGACCTCTATGGCCAGCCCGGCTGCTGGCAGGACGCCTGCTGCCTCTATGGCGTCGAGGAAATGATCATGGCCACTTTCGACGATCCGGAGTGGGTTCATGCGTTCCTGAAAATTTTGTGTACGCGAAAAGTGCTGTTCGCGGATTCCTTGAAAGGGGCCCGTTATGACGTGCTTGAAGACGGCGGCGGCGACGCCTCGTCCACGGTCATTTCGCCCAAGCTCTTCGACGAGTTTGTCGCGCCCTATGATCGCGAGGTCATCGCCCACGCCCGGGCGGCCGGACAGCGCATCGCCTACCACACTTGTGGTGGCATGATGCCCTTATTGGAACGTTTGGTCACGTTGGGCTCCAACGCTCTGGAAACATTCACACCGGCCGCGATGGGTGGTGACATGAACCTCGCTGAAGCCAAACGCCGCATTGGCGACCAGGTCTGTTTCATTGGCGGGTTTGACCAGAATAATTTCTTTACCACTTCGACTCCGGAGGAGACCCGCGCGGAGGTGCGCCGCTGCTTTGAGGAGGCCGGCGGCGGGGGTGGTTTTATCATCAGCCCGTCGGATCATTTTTTTGAGGCGAAACCAGAATTGCTCCACGCCTTCGCCGACGAGGCCCGCCGCTGCACTTATTAATTTTCGACCACCCAATTTCCCATGACACCACTCGAACGCTTCCATGCCTGCATGAATTATCAACCCGTTGACCGGGTGCCAAACCATGAGGTAGGCGTCTGGGTCCAGACCAAGCAGCGTTGGCGCGAGGAAGGTCTGGCGACAGACGATCTGCATTGGGACTGGTTCGTCGGGCAGGAGCGATGGGACTTGGATCCACGCGAATACATCGATGTGCGCGCGGCTGAGATGTGTCCGCCTTACGTGGAGAAGGTCATCAGTCGTGACGGCGATACCGAGATCATCCAGCGGGCCAATGGGGTTATCTCCAAAGCGCTGGTTACCGGCGAGGCCGAGGGCATGCGTATGAGCATGGATGAATACATCAGCTTCCCCGTGGAATCACCGGCGGATTTCCAGGAGTTGAAGAAGCGTTTTCGTCCGTCCACGCCCTGTCGATATCCGGCCTATTGGAAAGAGTTCCAATTGCCTGGTTGGCAGTTGCGGCAACACCCACTCATTCTTGGCCAAAACTGTTCCCTACAAGGTTACTACTGGCGCGCCCGCGAGTGGATGGGCACCGAGAACCTCAGTTATGCCTGGTATGATGAGCCGGAGATGATGCATGAGATGATGGAGTTTATCACCGATTTCACCATCGAGACCACCCGTCCTTTCCTCGCTGCCGGGATCAAACCGGATTACGTCTTCATTAACGAAGATCTGAGTATGAAGAACGGGCCGCTACTTAGCCCCAAGACTTATTGTGAGTTCATTTTGCCCGAGCTGAAGCGCCTGGTGTCTTTCTTCAAGTCGCATGGCGTGTCTTGGTTCATCATCGACACCGACGGCAACTGTGAGCTCGTGATCCCCCATTTTATGGAGGCCGGAGTCGACGGTATCTGGCCGCTGGAACGGGCCTCCGATATGGATCCGATTGATATTCGTAAAAAATTTGGCCGCGACCTGCGCTTGTGGGGTGGGGTGGACAAACGTGAGTTGGCGAAGGACTTCAATGCCATCGACGAGCACTTGCGCACGTTCCAACCGCTTATTGCGGAGGGTGGTTTTATTCCGACTGTCGACCACTTGGTTCCGCCAGATGTCTCATTGGAGAACTTCGAACATTATATGCGGCGTAAACACCAACTGCTGCGCGGCGAAATATTCTGATTTCCACGATACTATTCCCATGAGCCGAAAACTGGCCCTCGACACCCTTGCCCTTAAATCTGCCCCGCGCTTCGCCCGCACGGAATACAGCTTGGAATATCATCAGGCCGACTTGCAACGCACCGCGGGCCCCGAACCCGACACCAATGCCAAGTTGCGTGACCTCTACGCGCGTTGGGATCTCGATTTTCTCTGGACCACCCAGGACGGTCTGCGCTTTGACTGGTCGCAGTGGGGTCGTTGCACCGACATGGGTCATGCTGAGTATGCGAGCGACGGCAGCGACATGCGGGCGCCCAAGCATTGTCCCTTTGAGACCGTCGAGGAAGTCTGGGCTTTTGATGCGGTGGAAGAATACGGACTGCCGACGATGGCAGAGCAAGTCGCGGCCTACGAAGCCTGGTTGACTGAAAAACGCCGCGATTTTCCCGACCAGCTGTGTCCCGGAGGTTATTACAAAACCATCATTTCCGGCGCGATCCAGGCATTTGGCTGGGACATGTTGCTTGAGGCGGCGGCCGACCGCGACAAGATGGAGCGCGTCTTCGACAGCTTCTTTCGCCGCACCAAGTTTCACATGGATGCCTGGGCCCAGACGAGTGCCGAAGCCATTATCCAGCACGATGATTTTGTGTGGACCTCAGGGGCATTCATGCAGCCGGAAATTTACCGTAATGTGATCATCCCGCGTTATGCCGAATTGTGGAAACCGCTCAAAGCAGCCGGCAAGAAAATCCTTTTTTGCTCCGATGGTGATTTCCGCGAATTCGCCGACGATGTCGTGGCGGCCGGGGCCGATGGATTCATCTTTGAACCAGTGATGGATTTCGCCGAGATGGTTTCGAGGTTTGGCGGCAGGACCGTCCTGGTGGGCAGCGCGGTGGATTGTCGCGATCTTACTTTTGGAAATTGGGAAACGGTACAGGCCACGGTGGATCTCTCCCTGGCCCTCGCCCGGAATTACCGCGGCGTGATTCTCGCCACCGGCAACCATTTGCCGGCAAATATTCCCGCTCCCATGCTCGAACATTATCGCACCTATCTGCAGGCCAACCGCAACTATTGAAACCATACTCCCATGCGCTGGAACCGTGAACAATACCTCGATTTAATGACCTATGGCCATGCCCCCCGGCCAATGTTTACCGAACTCTTTGGCCCGCTAGTCGGACTCGATGCCGAATGGCGTGAGCAGGGTGCCACCGAGGAAGAAATCGGCATGACCGCGTTCGACTGGGACTATGTCCCCTATGTTTTCTGCGGTGGCTACACCGGAATGCAGGGTCCGCCACCTGTCCTGATCGAGGACAACGATGAACGTCGCGTGGAGCGCGATTGCTTGGGTCGTGAGATGCTGTTGCTCAAGAAAACGGCGACCATTCCGCTGCCGATGAATTTCCCTGTGCAGACCATGGAGGATTGGCTGCGCGTGAAACCCTTTTTCACTTTCAACCCCGACCGCATCAACTGGGACGAAGTCGACGCTGCGCGAAAGGCCCAAACCGAAGGCAGTCTGGTTTGCGCCCACATCCCCGGTGCCTTTGACATCCCCCGCGAATTGATGGGCGAAGAGATTGCCTGTCTGGCCTACTACGAACAACCCGAGTTGATGGCCGATATCCTCGCCACCATTACCGATACGGCCATGCGGGTGCTTGAACCGATCAGCGAAAAACTGCAAATCGATCAACTTATGGTGCATGAGGATTTTGCCGGGAAATCCGGTCCCATGGTGGGGCCTATTCAAGTGAAGGAATGTTTCAAGCCGCTCTACCGTAAAGTCTGGGATATGCTCGCATCCCGCGGAGCCCGCATCTTCGAACAGGATACCGACGGTAACATCAACCCAGTGATCCCTGCACTGCTCGACGCCGGCCTGACCAGCATCTATCCGATGGAACCTGCGGCCGGCATGGACATCGTGGAATTACGAAAGACTTATGGTCAGAGCCTCGCCATGCGCGGTGGCATCAACAAGCATGTGATCCGCGAAGACCGCGAAGCCATCCGACGCGAACTCGAATACAAACTGGTACCGGCACTACACACCGGCTGCGTCTTTGGTCTCGACCATCGCATCCCCAATGGCACGTCGATTGAGAATTATCGTTACTATGTCGCGCTCGGTCGTGAAATCCTCGGGCTGCCACCGCTCGATCCTTCCCGCACCGGTTGGGCTCGCATGGCGATGTGATGGGATCTCCATTTTATCCAGACATTTGTCATCGCGAGGTGCGCATGGCGTGCCGTGGCGATCCACGAAAAGGTATGCGTGACTCATCGGTGATCGTGGATTGCTTCGCCGCTTTGCGGCTCGCAATGACAATCCAATTACAACCAAACCTTTATGTGATCAGTCTGGATAATTCCGCGGCTCAAGCCGCGATGTAGGGGATAGTCAATGGTCCCCATGGCAATACGGCCACGCGGGCACCGGGTCCGATGCGTTCGACTTCAGTGCGCACGGTGGCCGCAATATCCGGACAAGGTTCGAGCAAAGCGGCGCGCACCAAGTCGTCGGGCATGGAACTGTGCAAAAGAATACGAGCGCGGGCTTGAATCAGGGTTTGAATGTGCGGCTGCCATTGCTCGGGCCATTCGAATCCCGGTGAAGCAATCTTCGTCAGCAACTCCGCCGGCGTTTGCACGCTGCGCAACAGTTCATCGCATGGGCTTCCGGCGGGCAAACCTTCACGGCATTCTGCGGCAAGGATGATGGTTCCGCCGGGCTTGATGATGACCGCCCCGGCACTCATGCCCTTCACCCCCTGGTAAAGATTCATATCCAAGGGATATCCACTATTGGTCGTGACCACGACATCGTAGGAACCATCCACGGGAGACATGGCGGACTCCCGCACAAACTCACGACCCAAACGATGGGCTTGCACCAGATCACCAGCAAACCAGCCGGTGATGTGCTTTTCTTCATTGAGACTTACGTTGAGCAGAAAGCTGCGTCCTACTCGAAGGCAGATTTCCATCATCTCGTCCCAGATGGGGTTGCCTTCATTGATCCCAAAGGTGGCTTTCGGGCTGCCGATGTTTTCGGCCCCGTGATTGCTGATGATGGTCTTTAGACCGGCGACTCCCGGCATGAGCGCCTTCGGCCCACCGCTGAAGCCGGCAAAAAAGTGTGGCTCGATAAAACCGGTGAGGATACGCACATCGGCTCGTGAGGCGTGGCGATTGATCAGCGCGGGTGCTCCGGTGCGCGTCGTGCCAAATTGGTCCATCTCATCGTAGCGCTCGCAGTAATGATTTTCCACCCGGTAACGCTGGGTGATCGCCGCCCCCAGCATGACTTCCAATTCCTCGGCGGTGTTGGGGCGATGAGTGCCGGTCGAGTTGAGCAACACGATCTGATCATCTTTCACGCCGTGACCATGCAGATACTCCAGCACCCACGTAAGCACGCGGATGTTGGGCATCGCTCTCGTGATATCCGGGAAGATAATACAAATCTTGGCTCCGGGACTCAGCCAATCCTTGAGGGGCTCACAGCCAATCGGGGCATCCAGTGCATTCAGCAGGGTAGCGTGCTCGTCGGGTAGACCGGGTTGCGGTCGTGGCCGCAGCACCGTGGTGCTGTCGGGCAACTCCACCTCGATTTCCCCCTGACCATAGGCGAGCGAAACTTTCATCAGATTGATTCAATGATTCGGAGGAGAGTAACTCAAGCTCCACTAGGCTGCTGTTTCTCAGGCGTTCGGGGTCCGTTTCAGGTCTTGCTCGGGTTCGTTTGTATGAGCGATCAGCTCTTGGAGAATCGCTTCCTTTACCTTGGAGGCGGTCAGCGGATCCAATTGATCAGCCGATGCGGCGGCGGCTTGTGCGGCCGTAAGGATGGCCTCCCTTTCAGACAGGCCTAGATTGGCGGCTGCCTTCCTCGCTGCCATGACCACTTCCGCTGCAATCTGTCCCGGATCTAAACCTGCTTCGCTCGCGCCAACCACAGCTCCGTAGGCCGCGCCGCGGAGCGCGTCTTTGGGATCGGCGGAAGTCTTGCCGAGTGCTTCCATGGTCTTGCCGACCGCTTCCTTGGCCAGCTCATCCCGTTCCTTCCGCGTCTTACCGCCGGCCACTTGAATCGCCCCGCGGACAGCACCGAGCGCGAAGGCGGCGGCGTAGTGACCGATCTCTCCGGCTCCGTCACGTGCTTTTTCCAGCAGTCCGGTCAACCGGACCCCTAGTTGGGTCGCGGTTTCCTTGCCTTGGCCCAGAGTCTGAGCGGTCAGTTTTATGGATGACGACAATTGATGAGCGGTTACCCCGAGAGCCACATCGAGGCCGGGCACCTGGGAGAAGGGGCGCATGGAAACCAAGGGAAAATTGGCCACGAAGCTAAGTCCGGGCACAGAATTGAGGACTCGCAGATTCTGTCGGGTTTGCGACATCAGTTCTTCCATTACCTCCTGCGATTCAACTTCACCCTTTTCGCGCATGCGGGACAGCAGGCCGACCGTAAAGATTCCGAGGACGAAAGCGATGGCGAAGAGGAAATCAAATCCGGTGAGAAAGAAGGCGGGAAAGTCGACCACCCGGGATGGATCCATCCACTCGATCACCACCTTGAGGTGGCGGACATCAAAGAAATCAGCGAATGCGCCTCCCAAGAGGGGACCGATGCCGGCACCGAGACTGGCCGAGAGGGCTACAACCGTAAGGTAGGAAGTGGCCTGGGCCGATGGCGCCATCTTCATGCGGATGGTCGTCGTGGTGATATTAATGCCGGCACTGGCAATGCCGATCAGCATATGCAGAAAGACCAGTAGCGGAAGGGTCAGGGCGTAAGCCTCGGGCATGGTCGTGAAGGTCCAGCCCAGAATAACCAGAAAGTAGAGCGACGAGGAAAGGGTGAGCACAATCTTGCTGCCGAACCGATCCACGATCGGTCCCCATACACGTAAAAAGACAATGTTGAATACCTGGCTGAGAACGCCCAGTCCAACCACCGCGGTCAGAGACATGTTGAGCTTGACGAGCATGTAGACGGTGAAGAACGGAACCGCCAGATTGGCCACGAAGTTCCACATGAAGGTGAACTTGATCAATTGCCTGAAGTTCGTGTCTCGCAATGGAGCACTCAGGCTGTTGAGGATCGAGAGTCGGGGGCCTTCCGGCACTGCCATTTGCGGTTCCGGCATCCGGGCCATGAATGCGACGGCCGCAAATCCGAAAACGACGCTGCCAAAGAGCATGGCGTAAGAGTAACCAAAAATCTCCGCCGTCGGCCCCGACTCCTTCCACCAATCAATGTAGCCCGCAGCCAAAATGGCCGCGATGACTGACGCTATAGTGGCCAACCGGAGGCGGTGGGCGAAGAAATTGCCCATGACGTCTTGCGGTATAATATCCCGCAGCCATCCATTCCACCCCGTGCTGACGAAGGCGTTAGCCATCCCTCGCAGCCCGATGAAAAAGAGCATGGCAGTGATCGCAGTCGGATTAGGCCCTTCGATGAAGAAGGGAATAAGCGCGACGGGAATCCACATTGCGTAGGCGGTAAAATACGCCGTAACCGTAATGAGCTTGCGCATGCGGACCCGTTCCACGAGCACGACGGCCAGAAGCTGCAACGGCTGAACGATCGAAGGTATCGCCGCCATGACACCGATTTGGAAGTTGGAGGCTCCCAGAATCAGCGCAAAAGCCGCCAGAAATCCGCCGGATGCCAGACCGTCCGCCCCTGAGGCGGCTACCGCCTGCAGAGTCATGTTGCGCAGACCACGGTCGCGGGCTGCATCGGTCAGATCAGGAATGGGTCTGAGGAATTTTGGAATGACGTTCATTTCAGTTGGCTCTTCAACTCCCAACAGGAGGGAATGGCAGAAGAGGGAGATAATTTGTAGAGGACAACCCTACATACCAAAATTCGAAGGGGTCAGTGGCAATTGCCAAGGGCCGCGGCAAAGACCGCGACGCCCACCGCAAATGCTCCATACGCTTCAGAGGCGGTTGCAATCACCGTTAGGAAGCTAGATCGGGCGGGTTGGAGGGTTCTTAGAACTGCCGCTGGAACTCTCGGAAAAGCTGGTCAAGTTGATCGGGAGGGAGGGAGGTGGAGGCGAGGTAGCACACCCCTTCCGGCTTCAGCTCCTGACTCAACTGGAGGACTTCATCGGCTGGGCACACGATTTGCACGGACTTTCCCGCGGCTTGTATTTTGCGGTAAACGTTAACCCACGGCAGAGCGCTCGGCGTGCCCTCCCCAGGGACATACTGGATAGCTTGAATCGAGGGAACGCTCAGGAGCGCGTCCAGGTGCTTCACGGCTCCCGGGCCGTCGAGGTGGAATACGCACCGGTTGAGCGTGGCCGACTGGCGGGCAATGTCGGACAGGAAGATACGCTCGAAGTCCTTCTGCCCAATCATGTAATTGAAATCACACTCCAGCGGCGTGTGGGGCAGCCCTGACCAAGTCATCGTGTGGTGGGTCACGCCGACACCTTCCGAGAGGGCAAGGTCAAACAACTGGTGCGTCGCCTCCCGCCAGGCGGGGTAGATTGCATCGACGGCGGCGAGGATTTGCCCGGGCTGGTCGACGACATCAAGGCAGAGCTCGGTGGAGCCGCGCAGATTGAGCAGGATGTCGGCCGAGCTGCCCATATTGGGGGTCTGAAAAACGTACCTTCCCTTTCCCTGTGAGGCCACCAACTTGCTGAATCGAACGATCTTCGCCCACCATGGATTGTCCGGATGCAGGCTCCAATCGGGCGCGTTGCTCCAATCGTCTTTGATGAAGGCGTGAGTCCAGGTCGTATCGGCTAAGAACTCGACTTTGCCCCCGAAAGCACCGGACAGAACGACGGGGCCAAAGTCAGGCCTGACCATGGGCAGCGCATCGCCCACCCGATGCATCTGTCGCAAGTCCGCCAGCTTCGCCTCGAACCACTCCTCGGGCGATTCCAGTAACTCGAGTCGCTTGGTGATGGTGCGCGAGGGATTAGAATTGGCCGCACAGATGAAGACGGGGCGATCCAAACAAGATTGGTTCCACCAGGCGTCAAACCGCTGGCAGATCGCCGGGAAATCCGGGCAATACTCCAGCGGCTGGGTGGCGATGGACTGGAGCAAGGTGGCGTATTGATCCAGTTCAGGTATCGGTTGCATGGCGGTTGAGGATGGCATGCTCATATCGAATTCGGTTCCTGAGACAGACTGGGCTCAATGAATGCTCAAGACGAGTCAGAAGGAAGGGGTTTCTGCAACGCGCCGGGTTGCGGTCCCCCACATAACTTCGATGCGATGCTTACAGCTCATGCCTGCGCCGCGGGAGTAGCATAAGCCCTCAGGCTTGCGCGTCTTGCTGCTCATACGCTTCCATCCCCACGCACGAGCAAACCAGGTTGCGGTCACCATAAACATTATCGACGCGACCGACTGCGGGCCAGAACTTCGAGGCCTTGGTGTGCTGATCGGGGAAGGCGGCCGTCTCACGGGAGTAGGGGTGGGTCCATTCCGTCGCCGAGACCGCGGCAGCGGTGTGCGGTGCATGCTTGAGAGGATTGTCCGTCTTGTCGCTTTGGCCACTGGCCACGGCTGACATCTCACCGTGGATCGCGATCAACACATCGCAGAAACGATCCAGCTCGGTCTTGGTTTCGCTCTCGGTCGGTTCGATCATGAGTGTGCCGGGCACGGGGAACGACATGGTTGGCGCATGGTAACCGTAGTCGATCAGGCGCTTGGCCACATCCTCGACTTCGATGCCTTGTTTTTTCCAGGGACGGAATTCGAGGATGCATTCATGGGCGACCAGATCGCCGGCTCCCTTGTAAAGCACGGGGAAGCAGTCTGCGAGGCGCCGGGCGACATAGTTGGCATTGAGAATGGCAAACTGGGTGGCACGTTGCAGGCCATCCGGACCCATCATCCGAATATACATCCAGGAAATGACCAGAATACTGGCACTGCCATAAGGTGCCGCACTCACGGCCCCTACGCGTTGAGAGCTGAGGGCTGAGGACTGAGAGCTAAAAACATGACCCGGCAGAAAAGGCACGAGTTGCTTGGCCACTCCGATCGGCCCCATACCGGGACCGCCACCGCCGTGTGGAATACAGAATGTCTTGTGCAGATTGAGGTGGCAGACATCGGCGCCAATGAAACCGGGGGAAGTCAGGCCGACTTGCGCATTCATGTTGGCGCCGTCCATGTAAACTTGGCCACCTTGCTCGTGAATCGTGGCGCAGATATCCATGATCGAGGTTTCAAACACGCCGTGAGTGGATGGGTAGGTGATCATCAACGCGGCCAGATTGGCGGCATGCAGCTCGGCTTTGGCATTGAGATCAGCGACGTCGATATTGCCGTTCTCATCACATATAACCGGCACGACTTTCAGACCACACATGGCCGCACTGGCGGGATTGGTTCCGTGGGCACTGGTGGGGATCAGGCAGATGTTGCGATGGGCATCGCCGCGGGATTCGTGATAAGAGCGGATGGCGAGCAGGCCGGCGTATTCACCCTGCGAACCGGCATTAGGCTGTAGCGAGACGGCCGCAAAACCGGTGATCTCGGCGAGCCAGGTTTCCAAATCGGTAAATAACTTTTGATACCCGCGGGTTTGCCCCTCCGGAGCGAAGGGATGCAATTGTCCGAACTCCGGCCAGGAGACGGGAACCATTTGACTAGTGGCATTGAGTTTCATCGTGCACGAGCCGAGTGAAATCATCGAGTGACACAGCGAGAGATCCTTCGCTTCTAGGCGTTTGATATACCGCAGCATCTCGTGCTCGGTATGATAGCGATGGAATACCCCATGCGTGAGGTATGTCGAGGTGCGGGCGTGGGTTGATTCGTAGCCGAGCGAGATGCTCTCACTCTCGGGCAATTTGGTTTCCCCGAAGAAACTCAGGAGGGCTTCGATGTCCTCGACGGTGGTCGTTTCATCGAGGGAGATGCCGACAGCGTAGGTATCGATACGGCGGACATTCATGCGCTTGGCTTCGGCCGCGGCGTGCACGCGATCCGCGGCCACGTTACCAATGGTCAACGTGTCGAAAACCGGTTCGGGGTTTACGGTCGCACCGAGGTTGGTGAGTCCCTTGGCCAGCATTTGCGTGAGCAGGCGCACGCGTTGCGCGATGCGTTTCAGTCCCGCCGGGCCGTGATAAACTGCATACATCGAAGCCATGACACCAAGGAGCACTTGGGCGGTGCAGATGTTCGACGTGGCCTTGTCACGCCGGATGTGCTGTTCACGGGTGCCCAGAGCGAGACGCATGGCCGGGTTGCCTTGAGCATCCTTGGAAACCCCCACCAGACGCCCGGGCATCTGACGTTTATAAGTATTCTTGGTGGCGAGAAAACCGGCATGAGGTCCGCCGAAACCCATGGGCACCCCGAAGCGTTGCGCGGATCCCACGGCCACATCAGCCCCAAATTCACCCGGGGCCCGCAATAACGTGAGTGCGAGCAAATCGGCCGCGACCACACAAAGTGCACCGGTGGCGTGGGCTTTGCTGAAAAACTCCTTGAAGTCGTTAATACTGCCGGTGGTGTCGGGATATTGCACGAGAACGCCGAATACTTTGCCGACGAATTCATGGGTTTGGTGATCGCCGACGATGATCTCAACTCCCAGTGGCTTCGCGCGGGTTTTGACGATGTCGATAGTCTGGGGGTGACATTTATCCGAGACGAAGAATGTGCTCGGGTCGGGGCGTCCACCCAGTTTTACGCGATGGCACATCATCATGGCCTCGGCCGCGGCAGTGCCTTCATCGAGCATCGATGCATTGGCAATTTCGAGACCGGTGAGATCAGTGACGACAGTTTGAAAATTCAGGAGCGCTTCGAGGCGGCCTTGGGATATTTCCGACTGATAGGGCGTGTAGGCCGTATACCAGCCGGGGTTTTCGAGAATGTTGCGCTGAATCACCCCCGGCACGTCCGTGTCGTAATATCCCATGCCGATGAAACTGCGGAATACTTGGTTCTGATTGGCGATCTCACGCAGCTCGGCCAAGGCGGCTGTTTCACCGGCGGCGTCGGGAAGGTTCAACGGCTGTGGCAGGCGAATATGCGAAGGCACGGCCGCGTCGGTGAGGGCATCGAGCGATGGGAAGCCGGTCAGATGCAACATCTCGTCCACCTCGGCGGAAGGTGAACCGGTGTGGCGGCGTTCAAAGCTGTCGATGGGAGCAAGAAGATCACGAGGCGATGCCATAGAGGGTGAAGCTAGGCGCCGAGGCAGGCGGCGCAATCGCGATTTGTAACCCGGATGGGGTAATTAAGGCTTTGTTTTCAAACCGAAAGACCGTCTGCTTCCGATTTCAATGGTGATGAATTCCTACGGATCCAAGCAGGCGCGCGCCGACTACATCGATCGACGCTTGGCTGAATTGTATCCGGAGACACCGGTCCCTTTGGATCACAAGGATGCCTATACCTTGTTGGTGGCGGTCCTGCTATCGGCCCAATGCACGGACAAGCGGGTCAACCTCGTGACCCCTGAACTGTGGGCTTTGGCCGATAACCCCGCTGCGATGGCCAAGCAACCGGTGGCCAAGGTGCAGGCCATTATCCGGCCCTGCGGACTGTCCCCTCAAAAGGCCAAAGCGATCGTGGGCCTTTCCAAATTGTTAATGAAACATCACGGCGGGCAGGTGCCGCAGACCTTTGCCGAACTTGAGGCATTGCCCGGAGTGGGGCACAAGACGGCGTCGGTGGTCATGGCGCAGGCCTTCGGTGAACCGGCGTTTCCGGTCGACACACATATCCACCGACTGGCTCAACGCTGGAAACTGACCTCGGGCAAAAATGTGGTGCAGACGGAAAAGGATCTTAAGCGACTCTTCCCCCGAGAGCATTGGAACGCGCTGCATTTGCGGATCATTTTCTACGGTCGGGAGCATTGTGCCGCGCACAATTGCGACGGCACCGTCTGCGAGATCTGCCACACGCTATTCCCCCACCGCAAACGCGCGGTGAGAACAAAGAAGTGAGCGGCGGAGCTGCCGCTCATTGGTTATTGCTTATGGGTTATTTGCTATTGCCTGACAAGGGCGTCCCGGCGGTTAGCCTCCACGGGCGCAGCCACACCATTAGCGCATGGTCTGCCACCGGAGACAATAAGCATTAGCCAATAACAAATAACCAGTTTTCAGACCTTCCCGGCTTCTTCGTTGCTGACGGGTTTGAAATTCGGGCGACCGTAGCGCTGCGTTGGGGTGACGCCGACGGGGTTGTGTTTGAACTCATCCACGCCGCGGCAGAGGTAGGCTTTGAAATTCGGATTCACCGACAGGTCGTTCTTCACGTTGGTGCCGGAGTAGCGGATGGTCAGACCGGCGCGGCGGCGGTCGGATGGGTTGGCCTGCGAACCATGAATGGCGCGGTCGTCATGCAGGGAGCACTCACCCGCTTTCAGGCGGAATTGTACGGCAGAGTCGGCACTGAAATCGGAGCCATCGGCGAGTTCGAGCGTGAGCACCGAATCGGTTTCCTCGGATTTGCGGTGCTTGATGATTCCGCCGAGGTGTGAACCCGGGATCAATTTCATCCCGCCGTTAACTTCGTCGACATCATCAAAGGCCAGCCAGACGGTCACAGAGTTGTTCGGTGCCATCGGCCAGTAATAGGAATCCTGATGCCAGCCTACGGTTGACATGGTATGCGGCTCCTTGATGAAAAAGTTGGAAGCCCAGTAGTAGAAATTCGGCCCTAGGATCCCTTCGACGAGATCGAGGATCTTCGGGTGCATGCAGATCTCATTGAGGTAGGTGCTGGTCTCGTGCCACTCGCGGATGTCCTTGGTGGTTTCGCCTTCTTCGAGGAGCGCGAGGAGGGCGGGTAACTCGGCGTTCATCTTGTCCATCTCTTCCTTGCTGAAGATGGCGGGGAGACCGAGCAGATACCCGTTCTCGTGGTAGAACTTTTTCTGCTCTGAGGTAAGTTGATGGGTGGGGTTGGACATAAAGAAGGGAGGGCTGGTTGGGGGAATCGAAACGGGCATCTTACGCCTATACCCGGTCTGTGGCGTTCATTGGTTTTCGTGGATATGTATATAAAATTACACTCGCTTAAATAAAGCGCACAGACAGTTTGGGAAATTACCCCATGCAAGTTCTGCGCGACCCCCAGATTATCAGTGGATTTGCCTATGAAAACCCGGTGGATGATTTGCCGGAGCTGACGCATTGCGGGGAGGCATTGTGCTGTGAGGGGCATCATCTGAAACCGCACGCTCATCCGGTTTTTGAATTTCTCTATTTGTCCCGGGGTCGGGCGACCTGGCGGGCGGAGAAGGTCACGACCGTGCAGAAGATGGGCGATCTCTATATCGCATATCCGGGGGAGAGCCATGGCACTGGAGCGAAACGCAATCCTGAGAACCAGCATCTTTGGTTGGGCATCGATCTGGCCAAAATTGGATCGGAAGGGCGCCGTCTGGCGGCGCGATTGAAACTGGAACGCCCGCAGCTCGTGCCGGGTTGTGATGAAGTTGAGCCGGTGTTGCGCAGCTTGATGCGGCAGATCGTAACACCGCGGGCGCGACGCACTGAGGCGATTGTAGCGGGGTTGAAATTGTTCATCACTTTGCTCGAGCAGCGGCTAGACACCTTGGCGCTGGGCGAGGGGAGTCTACCGAAGCCGCATTTGCCCTATTCGTATGGGGTGCAAAAGGCCGAAGCATATTTGCGGCAGAACTTGGAATGCCGATTACCGTTGGCCGATCTGGCGGCCGTGGCCACTGCCCGGAGTGTGCCTCATTTTTGTACGCGGTTTCGCCGTGAAGTGGGCATGACCCCCGCGGCCTATCATCTACAACTGCGGTTGGAGGCGGCCCGGGAATCACTGGGCCGACCCACCTACGATGTGACCACCATTGCACTGCAATACGGTTTCAGTTCTTCGCAACATTTCAGCACCCAGTTTCGCCGCGCCTTTGGCGTGACGCCGCGTACCTGGCGGCAGTCAGTGAGGGCGTGAGAGCTAAAATCATTAGCCGCAAAAAACGCAAAAATCTTCTATGCATGGGCTGCACTCAATGCGCCTATAGGCGCGCGAGTGTGTTGAATAGGAGGACAGAACTCTTGTGCCTTTTTGCGGCCAACCGGATTGTGGAGTTTAGAGTGTGAATGGAGAACCACGAAATACACCAAAGACACGAAAAATGAGAACCGATGTATTTAGTATTTTTATGTAGAAAGCTGGAAGGCGGGAAAATACGGACAGGGTGATGAATGGGATTCCTGCGTTCGGGAGTTCCAGATATGATCGAAGGGATTGGGTTCACAGTTTCCTGATTTCCACATTTCACCCGGGGTTGAAAGGATTGGTTTCCAAATCGTATCAACATACTGCTTGCGGTATATACCGAATAGGGTATATGTAAGGTCTCATGAACCTGGTAGCCATCTATGAATGCCTCTGCGACCGCACGCGGTTGCGCATCCTCAATCTGCTCAATGTGCGACCGCTCTGTGTCTGTCACTTCCAGGAATTGCTCGGCGAACCCCAGGTAAAAATTTCCAAGCATCTGGCCTATCTGAAGAAGCGGGGTTTGGTGGAATCGACCCGGGAGGGCAATTGGATGATCTATCGTTTGCCGAAGAAACCTTCCCCGGAATTGACCAAGAATCTGTGCTGCCTGCAGGACTGCGTTCAGGAGGACAAGGTCTTCAAGCAGGATCTCGCCAAACTCAAACGCGGCAGCAAGAAAATGGCTGCTACCGGTCCCTGTGGATGTGGTGATGAATCTTCTTCGCGTAAAACTAACGCCGGCAACGGTGCATGCCGACGGTGAGCGATTAACTCAATGATAACACGCCCCATTTTGAATATGAAGACTCTGGACGAAACCACTTCCTGTGCTTGCACGATTTCACCATCTGCCGGCCCTGGGATTACCCTCTCAGCGCTTAAAGCATCTCTCGCTGCCGCGCCTTCGTTACCGCTGACAGTCATATGGACTGATGGCGAACCGATTGAACCTCACTTTCACATCACTGAAGTGGGGCGTGTGCAGAAGGACTTTGTCGATTGCGGCGGCACGGTGCGCCGCTTGGTAACCTGCCTTTTGCAAACATGGGTCGGAGATGATCTCGACCATCGCATTACGGCCGAAAAACTCCTCAAGGCGTTTGAACACGCGGCTCCGATTCTTGGGGATGAGGATCTCCTGGTGGAACTCGAATACGAAACCTGCAATGTCGTGCAACTGGTTATCGCCTCCGTGCAGCAGGAATCTGACCGACTGGTTTTGCAGTTGGGTTCCAAACACACCGACTGTTTAGCCAAGGAGCTGTGTTTGCCCTCGTCGGGCAACGATTCGAGCAAGTGTTGCTAAACGCCATGACCCAGCAGTGCGCCAAGTGTTTCAACTGACATCACTCCATCCATTACGATTATGACTGAAAATGTGGCCAAAAACATGTCCTTCCTCGACCGGTATTTGACGGTCTGGATCTTTGCCGCGATGGGGATTGGGGTGGGTCTCGGACACTTTGTCATTGCTGATCCGGCGGCGTTTTTCGCGCCATTCACGGTGGGCACGACTAATCTGCCCATCGCCATCGGGCTCATTCTCATGATGTATCCGCCGCTCGCGAAGGTGAAGTATGGCCAGTTGCCCAAGGTCTTTGCCGATACCCGTATCCTGAGCCTCTCGTTGGTGCAGAATTGGCTCGTAGGTCCTGTGCTTATGTTCCTGCTCGCGGTGGTCTTTCTGCGCGATCACCCCAACTACATGGTTGGCCTTATTCTCGTCGGCATCGCACGCTGTATCGCGATGGTGTTGGTGTGGAATGAACTGGCGAAAGGCAGCCGCGAATACGCCGCCGGTCTGGTCGCGCTCAACAGTATCGCGCAGATTCTTTTCTACAGTGTGTTCGCATGGGTTTTCATTACGGTGCTCCCGCCCTATTTCGGACTCCAGGGTCGTATCGTCGAGATCGCGATGAGCGATGTTTTTTGGAGCGTGATGATCTACCTCGGTATTCCATTTGCGGCTGGCGTGCTCAGCCGCGTTATCCTGGTGCCGCTCAAGGGTGAGGTATGGTATGAACAAAAATTCATTCCGCGCATCTCACCCATCACGCTGACCGCGCTGCTTTTCACCATCGTGGTGATGTTTACCTTCAAGGGTGAGGCCATCGTGCAACTCCCGCTCGACGTGTTGCGCATCGCCATCCCGTTGTCCCTATACTTCGTGGTGATGTTTTTCGTGAGCTTCTTCATGGCGAAGAAACTGGGAGCGGATTACGAGCGATCCACGACGCTCGCGTTCACCTCAGCGGGCAACAATTTTGAATTGGCGATTGCGGTGGCCATTGCCGTCTTTGGTTTAAACTCCGAAGTCGCATTCGCGACGGTTGTCGGGCCGCTGATCGAAGTGCCGGTCTTGATCGGGCTGGTGCATGTGGCCCTGCGGTTCCGCTCGAATTTCAAGTCAGAGACTGCGCAATAATTTTTTACCATGTCCAAACCCTCCATTCTTATTCTATGCACGGGAAACTCCTGCCGCAGTCAGATGGCCGAAGGTCTGCTACGGGCCGCCGTGGGTGACACGGCCGATGTATTCAGTGCGGGCGTTAAACCGACGGGACGTATTCATCCCCGCGCGATCACCGCCATGGCCGAAATTGGTATCGATATTTCGGGACACGCTTCGAAACACTTGGATCAGTTTCTCAACCAGCCGATCACGACTGTTATCACGGTCTGTGGAAATGCCGACCAAGCCTGCCCGGCGTTTCCCGGCAAGGTGAACCGGCATCATTGGGGATTCTCTGATCCGGGGGAGCATGTGGGCTCGGAGGAGGAAATGGTCGCCGAATTCCGCAAAGTGCGTGACGAGATTAAGCGGGTCTTCGATGCCTATGCCGCGGGATTGATCGAAGGCTCCACGGCGCGCTAATCAAGGAGCTGACCTGATCGGTTGCCTGCTCTCGGGCCTGCTTTACCAAGTCGCCGGTCTGACCGGCTGTCTCTGGGGCGCGTTCGTCTTCACTTTGATCGCCGCGTTGATCGCACTGGCTCTGCCGAAGCAGACCCAATTTCAGAACACACATTAGTCCATTTTTGCTGTTCGTGCACCCCTGAGACGACAGGTGCGGAAGGATTTTCTGGGGCTGGCAGTGCCATGGCGGCTCTCGCCGGTAATAAGTGCTCCAATACTCGGTCTCTTGGGTGATCCAGCACAGTAGAGGCAAAAGTCCTAACTCATCTATCCCCAAAGGCTGTCCATCAATTGTGAATTTCGCAGTTCTTGAGTGTGTGATCACATCGCCATGTGGGTTCGTCCTCCTGGAAGCTGTTATAACGAGAGTAAGGTGACAGCTCCACCAAGCGCGGCTGTTCCCGTTGCGCACTTGTTGCTGATACTCGTCTAAAAACGCACAAATCACACGAAATGAATGCCATAAAATGGAAAGACTTAGCTTGGCTGGCATTCCCAGGCGGTGCCTTTTTTGGGAAGTGGATTCTAAGACAACTTCCTCCTTACGTGTGATGTCTCATGTCGCCTCCCCCGGTGGCTCGGAAGGTGTATCTCGTGGATAAATGCTTCTGCATGATTCCGTTCACGGTATCAGGCCCTGAGCCAATGTATGCACACTTTCTGCCAATTTATGCACCATGGATAAGTTTGATAATTCCGGTAGATGTGGTTATCTATCAGCGGTTTTTGTCCGGTCAGGCATTTTACAATCCTTCCCATTATAAATGCACCACAGACTTTCCCAAAAGTATTATCTGGCGCTGAAATTGCGGGATTTTTTGGTGAGTGATGGCTATCGTATCCAAGCGTTTTATCTCTGGTTCTTTTTCGGTTTGGCGATGGTTTTCATAAGTGGATCCGCTGTAGCAGAGGAGCCCCGCATAATTCGCATCGGGGTGGATGTGAATTCGCCGCCGCTTTCCTATGCGGAGGCCGAGGGGGTGCCCCGGGGGTTCACGCCCGAGCTCCTGCAGGCGATGGAGGCGACCGGTCAGGTGCGGTTCGAGATCGTGCCCCGCTACTGGTCGCAGCTCCTGCGCAAATTCAATGCCGGTGAGCTCGATGCCCTGGCCAATGTGCAGGTGCTGGCCGAGCGCCGGGCGACCATGGAGTTCTCCATTGCCCATGCCTCGCTCCACGCGGTGACCTACACGCGTCCGGAAGCACCGCCGTTCACCCGGACGGAGCAATTTGTCGGCCGGAAAATGGCGACTCTTTCCGGCACCACATCGCAACTCAATGCCGTGGCCCATGAGGGCTGGGGTGCACAGGTCGTGGTGCATCCCTCGTGGCTGGTGACCTGACCTCGCTATTTTGAGCCACCTTTGATGTTAGTCTGGGCCCCAGAAAGGACCCAGACCATGAAAGGTAAAAGACATACGACAGAAGATAAGATCCGCATCCTGCGGGCTGCCGATGGCGGCAAAAGTATCGTAGAAGTCTGCAAGGAGAAGAACATCTCGGAGCAGACCTACCATCGTTGGAAGCGCCAGTTCGGCATGATGGAGGTCAACGAGGCTCGGCGACTGAAGGAACTGGAAAAGGAAAACACGGAGCTAAAAAAGATGCTCGCCGACTCGCTGCTGGAGAACCGCGTGCTGCGGTTTGTTAACGAAAAAAAATTGTGAGCCCGGGACACAGAAAACAGATGGTGCAGGCCGTCCTGACAGACGGCCTGTGTTCCGGGCGACAGGCTTGTCAGATCCTGCGCCTAGCCCGGGCCACTTTGTGGTATCGGGCTGGGCAGCGCAGCGATCGGCAGCAACAGATGGTGGCACGACTCCAGGCACTGTCCGCAGCGCACCCGCGCTACGGTTACCGTCGGATTGCCGCTTTACTACGGCAAGAAGGCTGGGTGGCGGGCAAACGTCAGGTGCAGCGACTCCGCCGTTTGGAAGGTCTGCGGGTGCCGCCGACCAAAAGAAAGTATGCCCGCCGGGGCCGTTCGACCGGCCTGCCGACCAAAGCCACCCACCGGGGCCATGTCTGGACCTGGGACTTCATTGCGGACGCGACCGTGCGTGGCGGTGCGCTACGCATGCTGACCGTGCTCGATGAGCATACGCGTGAATGCCATGTTTTGCGGGCCGACCGGGCCTTGAAATCCACCGACGTGATCGCCCTGGTGGGCCAAGCCATCGAGCAGCACGGCGCGCCTGAGTTTATCCGCTCGGACAACGGCTCGGAGTTCATTGCCCATGAACTCCAAGCGTGGCTGGCTCGGGAGAGAATCAAGACAATCTACATCGAGCCGGCCAGTCCCTGGCAGAACGGGTTCGTCGAATCCTTCCACGGCCGCTTTCGTGATGAATGTCTCAACCGCGAACAACTGTGGACCCTCACGGAGGCCAGGGTCGTCATTGAGGACTTCCGCATCGACTACAATACACGCCGACCCCATAGTCGGCTTGGTTATCGCAGTCCCGTGAACTACGCCGCCCAACTTACTGCTGCCCCGACTCCGGTCGGCCTTCGGCCTCCCTCCGTCGGGCCAGCTTCAACCGCAATCCAGATACAACCCATAACAAGCTCCCAGACTAACACTCGGGGTGGCTCGAAAACTTGAGGCCGGTCACATGGTAGAGCGTCGGGTCAGTGGAATGACCTTTGCGGCAATTGCTCGGACTGCTGAGAGCGAAGGCTTGAAAACGATGGAGAGGGGCAAATGGACCGCGAAAACTGTGTTCGCAATCCTTGGGCGTCAGCAAAAGCTAGCGGCATGAGAAAGAAGAAACCAAAGGCACTGCCAAAGGTTAGCAAGTCTGAGGTTGATGCACTGCCCAAGACCGAGGCTGTGTTGCTGCGCCTGACCATGCAGGACAAGGCGACCATCACCAAGGCCGCGAGCAAGCTTCACCTCACGGTGACTGAGTTTTTGACCAAGAGTGCGCTGATGGTGGCGGAGAAATTGAAGGAGAGATAGTCAGCAAGGTCTGTGTCTTCTGACTAGGACCGACTTTTTTTAATGGAATGGTGGGGTGGTGTGCCCAACTAACAGGGAAAATTTGGTAACCGAGAAGTGATATATATGGCCCAACCATCCCAGAGGAGTGATTGATGTGAGGATGCTGCTCTGCCGAGCGTTTGGTCGTTTGGAAGGCATCGTTGGGGGCGGATAGCATAGGTGCATTTCAGCCAAGCGAATTGGCCCCCCTTTCCCCGGCGCTGGACATCGGTGGATATCCATGACATTTGATTACTTTGGTGATGACTTTCAGTCCAAACACACTCGAAGAACGCCTCTTTCAGAAGGATGGTGGACGCTACTGGATTCGAACCAGTGACCCCCTGCGTGTGATGCAGGTGCTCTAACCAACTGAGCTAAGCGTCCGTGATGGAGGGTGGGTTAAGCCACAACCCAGCGGGAAAATCCAACTAATTTTTGAGACAGGGATGGATTGGCCGCGGAGGCACAGAGACACGGAGGTCAAACAATCTGGCCCCGAACAAAAAAGAACCCTCCGAGATCATCTACTTGAGGGCATATTGCTCAATTATTGCGACTTTCCAGTTCCCTCTGTGTCTCCGTGGCTAAATAGCTTGGTTAAATGTGTTTGGGTTTGCGGGGGAGTGGGCCGTGGGTGGTAATGCGACCTCATATGAGCGGATCACGGATCAAGGCAGTGGATTTCTTTGCGGCGGAATCTCCGCTGTCGCAACCGATTGCGGATGCGACCCATTCGATCCCGTCGATCAATTTTATCGTGACGCGGTTGACGCTCGAAGACGGCACGGAGGGCGAGGGCTATTTGTTGGCGTTTCACTTCAGCCCGGAGGCGATCAAGGGTGCGTTGGCCGATGTTCGGGCAATTGCGATCGGGCGCGACGTAGCCGACACTCGGGGGTTTGATGATACCTGCGACCAGGAGTTTGAATACTTTGGGGCGGTCGGTCTGCTGCGCTGGGCGCGCGGATTGGTGAACATCGCCATGTGGGATGCAAAAGGAAAACAGGCGGGGAAGTCCGTGCGGGCCATGATTGGTTCCGTGGTGGACAGTGTGCCGGTCTATGGCAGCGGAGGCTGGCTTTCTTATTCCAACGATGAATTGCGCGATGAGGTGACGGGGTACGTGAAGCGCGGATTTACTGCGGTGAAAGTAAAGGTCGGGGCCCGCGAAGGTCTAGGGCGCGACATGGAGCGGATCGCGCTGGTGCGCGAAGCCGTCGGGGGCAATGTGCGCATCATGATCGACGCGAACCAGGGACTCGATTACGAGGGAGCCCTCAAGTTGGCGGAACGCGCGAAGGCGTTTGGCATTCACTGGTTCGAGGAGCCGCTGGTGCACACGGACTTTGCCGGATATGCCAAACTCAAGGAGAAGGCGGGGATTGATTTGGCGATGGGTGAGCGCGAATTCGATCTGGTGCCCTTGCGCGAATTGGCGGAGCGCAAGGCGATCGATCTCTGGCAACCGGACATCCTCCGTTTGGGCGGAGTCGAGGGCTGGTTGGACTCGGCTGCTTTGGCGCGTCAACATGGGCTGCCGGTGCTCCCGCATTACTACAAGGAATACGATGCGCCGCTGTGCTGCACGATTCCTGATGCGTATGGCGTGGAGTCTTTCGACTGGGTGGATGGGATCATCGACCACCCGCTGCGGATTGAAAACGGCCGCGCTTATCCCTCGGATGAACCCGGCTGGGGCTTTTCGTTCAAAAAAGACGCGCTACGCGAGTTGAAGGTTTGATGTTTCGTGGAGAAGCCCTTGTGGTTCACGACCTCGACCAGCCAATTAAACCCCCAACCAGCGACCCCTTGGTGCAATAATTATCATGAAGTCTGAACTCGATCTCGATGCCCTGCGTGAAACTTATGAAGCGGATGGATTTGTGATCATCCGCGGACTCTTCAACGCGGAGGAATTCAAGGACCTCTCGGATAATCTCGATCGTTACGTGAGCGAGGTCGTGCCAACCCTGCCGAAAGATCAGGCGTTTTTTGATGATTACTCGAAACCGGAAACCCTGCGTAAAATGCAGTCACTCAACCGGCATGATGCGTGGTTTCAAAATTTCATGCAGAACGGCAAGCACGTGGCTATTCAGGAATACCTGATGCGCGACACCTGCGATCCACAGGGATTGGAATGGTTCAACAAATTGCCCCATGACGACAGCGCAACGCCAGCCCATCAGGACGGGTTTTACTGGTGCCGAAAACCAAACATCGCCAGTGGGATCTGGATCGCGATCGATGAGGTGGAGATTGCCAATGGCTGTTTATGGTATGCGCGGGGTTCGCACAAAAACGGAATAGGTCCACATGGTGCGAGCGGCGTGCTCGGTTTCAGCCAAGGGTTATTGGGATTCGATCCAGCCAAGGTTGATGCGGTGCCGATTGAGTTGCATCCCGGTGATGCAGTGGCGCACTCGAGTGCCACGATTCATTGGAGCGGCGTAAATTCGACCGATCGGACGCGACGCGCGGTGGCAACATTCTGCTACGGTGCTTCATCCGAGCGCGATGAAGAAGCCTATGCGCGTTACAAGGCCAGCCTGGCGGAGCAGTTGGCTGCGCGGGGCATTGAATCGACGACCAATAAATAGGAGTTTTCGAGCGTTCGACCATCGCCACTATGTCACTTGATGTGACATGAGACTGGGCGGTTTGGCACAGCGCATTGGAGTCAATAAGCCACTTGCGGGGGGGAATTGGCCTGATTCGGCTTGGCGCGGATCATGCAAATGGGGAGTCATCATGGATTCCAATAAACTCACCACTATGTCACGTCAGGCGATTACCGATGCCCAAGCATTGGCGCGACGTCGCACGCACAACGAGGTGGATACATGGCATTTATTCTCCGCCCTGTTGGCGCAGGAAAACGGGATCGTGCCGGGTATCATTGACAAGCTGAACATCACGACCAGTGCAGTGCAGTTGGCGGTGGAGCGTGAGCTGGATCGGCTACCCAAGGTGACGGGCAATGTGGACACATCGAAAGTCTATGTGACGCCGGCCGTGCAGGAGGTGCTGACCAAGGCGGAGGATGAAGCGAATACACTTAAGGATGAGTATGTCTCCGTCGAACATCTGTTTCTCGGTTTGCTGGATATTGGCAAACCCGAAGCTTTCAAAAAATTCTGCCAGAGCTTCGGCTTTGATCGCGCGAAGGTGCTCAAGGTATTGCAGGAGATTCGTGGGGCTCAGCGTGTGACGACGGACAATCCGGAAGCGACTTATCAGTCGTTGGAAAAATACGGCATCGATCTGGTGGCGCATGCCCGCAAGGGGAAGATGGACCCGGTCATTGGGCGCGATGAAGAGATTCGTCGCACCATTCGGATACTTTCCCGCAAGACGAAGAATAATCCTGTGCTCATCGGTGAACCCGGCGTGGGCAAGACCGCCATCGTCGAGGGACTCGCGCAACGCATCTTGCGGGGTGATGTGCCCGAGGGGTTGAAGGACAAGACGATCTTTTCCCTTGATATGGGTGCTTTGGTCGCGGGGGCAAAATATCGCGGCGAATTTGAGGAACGCCTCAAGGCCGTGCTGGCCGAGGTGAAACAGGCCGAGGGCCGTATCATTTTGTTCATCGACGAACTGCATACTATCGTAGGTGCCGGCAAGGTCGATGGGGCGATGGATGCGGGCAACATGCTCAAGCCCATGCTCGCGCGGGGCGAGTTACATTGTATCGGCGCGACGACCCTGGACGAATATCGCAAGCACATCGAAAAGGACGCGGCGCTGGAGCGGCGATTCCAACCCGTGCTCGTCGATCAACCAACGGTCGAGGATGCGATCTCGATTCTGCGCGGACTGCGCGAACGCTTCGAACTGCATCATGGTGTGCGCATCCAGGACAACGCGCTGGTGAGCGCGGTGACCCTTTCCAATCGCTACATCAGCGACCGATTTCTGCCGGACAAGGCCATCGACTTGATGGACGAGGCCTGTGCGATGATTCGCACGGAGATGGACTCCATGCCGCAGGAGCTGGACGAACTCTCGCGCAAGGCTCTGCGCCTCGAAATCGAGGAAACCGCGCTTGCCAAGGAAAAGGATGCCGCGAGCAAATTGCGCCTGACGACACTCCGCAAGGAATTGGCCGAGGCCAAGGAAAAGGCCGGCATCATCAAGCGGCATTGGGACAAGGAAAAAGCGGCCATCGACAAGGTGCGCAAGGTTCGCGAGGAACTCGAAGCCACGCGCCTCGAGATGGATAAAGCGGAGCGTGCCTACGATCTCAACAAGGTGGCGGAGCTGCGCCACGGCAAGATCCCCCAACTCGAGGCCGAGTTGAAGCAGAGTGAGAAACACGGCGTCACCACCACGTTGTTCAAAGAGGAGGTTTCCGAAGAGGAAATCGCGCAGGTCGTTTCGCAATGGAGCGGCGTGCCCGTGTCCCGCTTGGTCGAGGGCGAAAAGGAGAAACTTCTGCGGCTCGAGGATGTGCTGCACGAACGCGTGATCGGTCAGGACGAGGCGGTGACCCTGGTGACCGAATCCATTCTGCGCGCCCGCAGCGGGATCAAGGATCCACGGCGGCCGGTCGGCAGTTTCCTGTTTCTTGGTCCCACGGGCGTCGGCAAGACAGAACTCGCGAAAACATTGGCTGAAACCCTGTTTGATTCGGAAGCGGCGATGGTGCGCATCGACATGTCGGAATACATGGAGAAGCACAGTGTCTCCCGTTTGCTCGGCGCGCCTCCCGGCTATGTCGGCTACGACGAGGGTGGGCAGCTGACCGAAGCCGTGCGGCGCAAGCCTTTCGCGGTCGTGCTGTTCGACGAAATCGAAAAGGCGCATCCCGATGTGTTCAATGTGCTCCTACAGGTGCTCGACGATGGTCGCATTACCGACAGCCAGGGCCGCACGGTCGATTTCAAGAACACGATCATCATCATGACTTCGAATCTCGGCTCGCGCTTCCTGTTGGAAGGCGTGACCGGGAATACGATTTCCGAAAACGTTCGCGAGAGCGTGATGGCGGAGCTGCGCAAGGCATTCCGTCCGGAATTTCTCAACCGCGTGGACGAGACCATTCTGTTCAAGCCACTGACGCTGGACGAGATCACCACAATCGTGGATCTGCTGCTGGTGGATCTGAACAAGCGTCTGGCGGATCGCCGGGTGACGGTGGTGCTGGATGTGAAGGCCAAGGAATGGGCGGCGCTGAAGGGTTACGACCCTGTCTTCGGCGCTCGTCCCCTCAAACGATTCCTGCAACGCCAGATCGAGACCAAGCTCGCCCGGGCCCTCATCAGCGGTGAAATCGCCGATGGCCGCGAAGTGAAATTCACGGTCGCGGATGAGATGTTGATGATGTCGTAAGTCAGTTATCCACCGATTGATTGCGATAGCTGGCGACAACAAATCCGCAAAGTTTCTTGTAAGCCTCGGGCTGGAACTGGTTATGATGCGGGGTGCACGCAGATAATAGTTTCGGGCTGGGCGCCGGTGAGGTTCGCCGGCGTCAAATCATCCCCAAGGCCGTTTTGGTCGGGCTGGTGGCCGGACTGTTGGGTTCGTTGTTTCGTTTGTCGGTGGATGCAGTGGAGCTTTTGCGGATTCATGTGGTGGAGCATTCTGTGGGTTGGATCAGTCTCCCGGTGGCATTGGCTTTGGGCGGAATCGGCGGTGGTCTGGCGGTTTGGTTGGTGCGGCGATACGCCCCGCATGCCGCCGGCAGCGGCATTCCCAACCTACGCACCGTGCTTCGACGCGAGGCGGAACCGGAATGGAAAAGACTGCTGCCGGTGAAGTTTCTTTCCGGCGTTTTAGGGATTGGCGGAGGTCTCGCCTTGGGTCGGGAGGGTCCCACAGTGCAAATGGGCGCCGCGAGCGGTTTCATGGTTTCCGAATGGTTCAAGGTCAAGGTGGGCGAGGGCGAACGCCGGGCCTTGATGAGTGCGGGAGCCGGGGCGGGGTTGGCGGCGGCGTTTAATGCGCCCCTGTCCGGACTGATCTTTGTGCTGGAGGAGCTGCATGGCAGTTTCACGCCGGTGATGTTTGTGGCGGCTTTTTTGGCCTCAGTGACGGCTGATGTGGTATCGCGTTTATTGGTGGGCGAATCACCGGTGTTTCACTTTATCGGACTTACGGCTCCCGGAGTGGCTTCACTGCCGTGGGCGGCGGTGCTTGGTTTGGCGATGGGTGGACTCGGTGTGTTCTTTAACCGCGGACTGCTCGCGACAATCGGACTGCGGGAGCGGTTGCTGAAATGGCCGGCGTTTGCCGTGGGAGCAACAGCCGGACTTTTTGTCGGCTTTGTGGGTTGGACAGTGCCGGGGCTGGCTGGTTCTGGTGGTGAGATGGTGCAGTTGGCTCTGTCCGGTTCCGTTGCCGTCGGTTTGTTACCCTTGTATTTCTTTGCCCGTTTTGGGCTTACCATGGTGAGCTACGCTTCTGGTGCAGCGGGGGGGATTTTCGCCCCCTTGCTCGTGCTGGGTGCCTTGGCTGGATTATGGTTCGGGGCGGGAGTTGAACACGTGATGGGCGTGGCCGGAATGAGTCCGCAGGTATTTTGTGTGCTGGGGATGGGAGCTTTGTTCACAGCGATTGTTCGAGCACCACTTACGGGCATCATCCTGATGATCGAATTGACCGGCTCTTATGGTTTTATGCTGCCTCTGCTCGTGAGTTGTCTCGCCGCCTATGGCGTGGCGGAAGCGATGGGCAACACCCCCATCTACGAAGCGCTGCGCCAACGCAGCATGAAAACCGTCATGAAGGCGCAGGAAAAAGCGGATGAAAAGAAGGCTGCGAAACTGGCCGAAGCGACCAGTCATGACGCCTCGGGTTGAGCGTGGGTTGACGTAGACGGTTGAACCACTTGAGTGGTCGACATGCCTGCCGCCAGTCCCATTCGCTACTACGACCGCTACAAGAAGTCCGTCGAGACGGAACAGATCTTCGGAGAGAAGTGGCTGCGGTTTGCCTACGAAAATAAACTGGGACAAGCCGGAGTTTGGTTGATGGCCAAGCGTCGGTTTTTCTCTTCGCTCTACGGCTTCCAAATGAACAAGCGGGTGAGTGCGCTGAAAGTGCTGCCCTTCATCGTCGACTACAATCTGGACGTGGATGAATTCGCCAAGTCGCCGTTTGATTTTCGAAATTTCAACGAGTTCTTCTTTCGGGCATTGAAACCGCATTGTCGACCGATCGACGAGGGCGAACGGACCGCCATCATGCCAGCGGATGGACGACACCTGGTCTTTCCGGATGTGGATGCCGCGAAGGGCTTTTATGTGAAGGGGGCCAAGTTTACGCTCAGTGAATTGCTCGGTGATACGGAGCTGGGAGAAAAGTTTGCCGGTGGGGCGATGTTGATATCCCGGCTGTGCCCTGTGGATTACCACCGCTTTCATTTTCCCGTAAACGGGCAGCCCAGCATCCCGTCGCTTATCAATGGTTGGCTCTACTCGGTCAGTCCCATCGCGCTGCGGAAAAACATCCGGTATCTGGTGGAGAATAAACGCATGTTGACGTTGATCGATTCGCCGGAGTTTGGCTCGGTGGCGATGCTCGAAGTGGGCGCGACCAATGTTGGTAGCATCAAGCAGACCTTTGTGGAGGATCGGGTGCTGGCCAAGGGCGGTGAAAAGGGACTGTTCAAGTTTGGTGGATCCTGCGTGATCACTTTGTTTCAACGCGGACGGATGCGCTTCGATGAGGATCTTGTGACCCAAAGCGCGGACTATGTGGAAACCTATGCTCGCATGGGCGACCGACTGGGAGAGGCCACCACCTGAAACCCGATGAAGATCGCCCGGCGCAAGTTTCTGCAAAGCACCCTCGTGGCAAGTGCGGCTCTCGCAACGTCATCCGGATCTGCCCACCCGACTACGAACGAAAAGGATACGCTCAAGATGGCGGATGATTTCCCCTGGTTGGAAGTGACGGTTGATCAATTGCAGGAGGCCATGGCGGCAGGCACATTGACGGCGGAGGCATTGACGCAGGCCTACCTGGATCGCATTGCCGCGATCGATCAAGCGGGACCAAAATTAAATGCGGTGATCGAAATCAATCCGGATGCGTTGGAGCTCGCGCGCGCAGCGGATCGCGAACGTGCCTCCGGGAAAATCCGTGGTTCGATGCATGGCATTCCTATGTTGGTAAAGGATAATTTGGATTCGGCGGATCGCATGCATACCACTGCGGGATCACTGGCTTTGATGGCGGGGCGCCCCCTGCGGGACTCGATGGTCGTGGCGCGATTGCGCAAGGCGGGTGCGGTCTTGTTGGGCAAAACGAATCTCAGCGAATGGGCGAATTTTCGGTCTACGCATTCGATCAGTGGTTGGAGTGGCCGGGGAGGGCAGACACGAAATCCGCATGCCCTGGATCGGAATACTTCCGGTTCGAGTTCGGGGACGGGTGCGGCAGTTTCAGCCAATTTATGTGCGGTGGGCATCGGCACGGAGACGGATGGTTCGGTGGTCTCGCCGTCGTCGGTCTGTGGCATTGTCGGAGTGAAGCCCACCGTGGGACTGGTGAGTCGGGCAGGGATCATACCGATTTCTTCCAGTCAGGATACGGCGGGACCCATGACCCGCACGGTGCGCGATGCGGCTCATCTGCTCACCGCCATTGCGGCAATGGACCCGCGCGATGCAGCGACTCTCAAGGATCGACCGGATGATCTGCCCACCGACTATGCCATCGGCTTGGATCAGCCTGCACTCAAGAGTGCGCGGCTGGGCGTGTTGCGCGATGTGTTTGGTTCGTATCCCAAACTCGATGTGGTGCTGGAGGATGCCCTGAAAGTGCTGCGGGCTGCCGGAGCCGAGATTATCGATAAGGTAAAGATGCCTTCAATGGATGAGATGGGCACCGCCGAGCTCGAAGTGATGGTTTACGAATACAAAGCAGGTTTGAATGCGTATTTCGCATCCCTGGGGCCCGACTCTCCGGTGAAATCTGTGGCCGAGTTGATAGAATTCAACCGGACCCACCGTGAGACGGAGATGCCGTATTTCGGACAGGAATATTTGGAACAGGCGGAAGCCAAGGGACCTTTGACCGAACAGGCTTACCTCGATGCGCGGGCGAAATGTTTGCAGCTTTCCCGCACTGATGGCATTGATGCGGCCTTGGCGAAGCACCGGCTCGATGCCTTGGTCATGATAACGAATGGGCCGGCTTGGATCATCGATCCGATCAATGGCGATCATTATACCGGAGGCAGCTCGAGTTGGGCCGCGGTATCGGGTTACCCTTCGGTTACGGTGCCGGCCGGCAATGTATCGGGACTGCCGATCGGGATATCCATCGTCGGACCGGCTTGGAGCGAAGCGCGCTTATTGCAATTGGCGGCGGATTTTGAGCGGCATAATGGACCACGTCTGCTGCCCCGGTTTCGCCCGACGATATCCGCTTAGATTTTCCACAAGGCGCTTGCCCCTGTCGGCTCATTGGGCAGAGTTCGCGCATTATCCCTCTCCCGCCCGGGTGGTGGAATGGCAGACACGTCGGTCTTAGAAGCCGATGCCGCAAGGCGTGAAGGTTCGAGTCCTTTCCCGGGCACCATTTTAGCAGGTAGCTATATGCAAGGGAACGGATAGGGAACAGATGGGCCATAGAGTGGCTTTTTAGCCCTTTTACGGGCATTTCTCGCCCATACCTAGCCATGCCTCAGCTATCTGAAACCTCTCACGGCTGTCTATGGGCACGTTTTCTGACTTCATTCTGTCCCCTTTGTCTGCTCCAAAGAGGTAGGGCGGGGGGGTCTAGCCACGCACTGGGCCTAGGATTAAAATTGGTCACCCGCCCCTTAAAAATTCAGCAAAAAGGGTCATTCTGAAGATGTGCATTCCCCGTGAGGGTAGGTTTTTAGCAGGGAGCTTTAAAATCGCACACACAGCGCACACAAAACAGGGCAGAAACGGAACCCACCCCGCTGCTCAATAAGCGGTGCTCATCTCAGAATTTCCGTGTGTTAGGAGCTATCTTGATTGGCTCATGAGTGAATGGGTCATTGCGGCCACTTTCCTACCAAAACTAGAATTATTAACATGAAGCTACCCCACGTTGATCGTCTTCTAGTTACCCTGAAAAAAACCTTACCAGCAGTCCTGCTGCTGTGTGCCCTTAGTCTCTGTCTGGCTCCGGAGGCTCGTGCGCAATTGGTGCTAAATATTGATACCGGCAATGAGACCGTATGGCTAACAGGTTCAGACACCGGTTCGGTGAGTTCAGGATTCGTTAAGTGGACCAGTGGCGGATCCGGATATGTTGAAGATCTCAGTATGCCTTCATCACTAACCAGTAATTCACTAACGTTCTTGGTCCAACCCAGCATCTTCTTTTATGGGGATGGTATTTTACTCCAGATGGAATTTTCTTCTTCTGGATCCACCACCCTGACAGGAACCTCAACTTCGGCATCCTATGCCACAATGACATCGGGCTCCAAAACCATTCTGGAGAGCGTATCGTCTCTTAGCTTAAATCTTGGATCTGGTTTCCAATCAATTGCCGTAAACGTGACCGCCGTCCCCGAACCCAGCACCTACGCGGCTATCTTTGGGGTCATTGTCTTGCTCGGCACCATCGCGGTCAGGAAGCGGGCCAAGCGGGACTAAGCTGCCATTTTGCTGATCGGAGGTAATACCTTCCAACAGCTCCTTCTTATCTACCCCTCAGTTGAACCCAGAGCTTGAAAATCTAAGTCATGAAACTACCCCTCGTCAGTCATCTCCTCGTTACCCTTAAAAATGGCCTGCCAGCAGTGCTCCTGCTGGGTGCCGTTACCCTCGGTCTGCCTGCGAATGCAATCGGTCAAGTATCAGTAATGTTCTCTGGAGGTGGCGGATCGCCCTTATCCATAACCTTGCCTGGTATGAGTTGGAATGTCGACGCATCGCAGCTTAACAGTAGTGGTGCCTTTGGCATCGGCATCGCCGTCGGTCAAGTCCCTGCTAACGGCTTCTACCCCTCTTCCCAACCGGGGGATCCAGTCGATTGGTCTACGGATGGTTCAGCCACTTTTAGCGCCGGAGATATTGGAAATTCTTTTTATGCGAACAATGATGATGGCGGCTTAAATGATGGCGGTATCATTTGGTACGGCATAGCGAGCTCTGCAAATTTCGTTAATGGAGACAGCATTAGTTACGCGGGCGGCACTATCGCCTCCACAAGCAACGTATCTGAAAGCTATGTTGATGGCAGCTACCAAGTTTACCTCGTGTCAGGTTCTTCCGGTTTGGCCTTATCTGGCGCCGCCGCCGCCGTCCCAGAGCCCTCCACCTACGCAGCCATCTTTGGTGCCATTGCACTGCTCGGCACAATCGCGGTTAGGAAGCGTGTGAAGCGGGCTGGAATATAAGCTTTTAAATCATCTTAAAGGCCAACAGACCAAAGTGGTGATTTTCTCTTAATCTCGGCCCGTCTCTGCTTACGCGGAGACTGGTCATTTGCTTTCATGGGGTGGCTTTCCTATCAGGTTGCTATGGTAGCGCGGAATATCCTCAAAGAGGAACGGATAGGATGAGTGTTCTTCCCCGGCGGTAGAGGCACTAAATTGCTAGACCGTGTTGCCGATTGGGCTCAGTATTCTAGGCAGCATGACTGACGATGAGATCCGCACCTTCGCCTCCGAAAGACTGAATGTCGCCGCTCTCTGTGACATCCTTGATGCCTTGGGGCATCGCAACCAATCCATGCATCATCGCATGCGTCCCATCCTCCCCGACATGAAGCATTGCGGATTCGCTGGCCGGGCCCGCACCGCCCGTTGGATGGAAACAGACTATGTCGTGGAGGAGGACCCCTACGGTCTTGAGATCGAATTCATGGACAGTCTCGGACCGGGCGATGTGGTCGTCCATTCAACCGACTTTGCCGGCACCAATGCCCCCTGGGGTGAATTGATGACCACGGTGGCCAAGCGCAACGGAGCTGTTGGTTGTGTTTGCGACAGCCGGATCCGCGATGTGGTCAGAATCGTTGAAATGGATTTCCCGGTATTTTGCGCAGGTATCCGTCCGCTTGATTCGATGGGTCGGGGTCGGGTCATGGCTATCGATGTGCCGGTCAAATGCGGAGACGTTCTCGTGCACCAGGGCGAGTGGATCGTCGCCGACTACGATGGTGTCGTGGTCGTCCCCCGGTCGGTCGAGGATGAGGCTTTCAACCTCGCCTTGGAGAAAATAGAAAAAGAGAACCTGAGCCGGGCGGATCTTCTGGCCGGTAAGTCTCTACGCGAGGCTTTCAATACCCACGGCGTCCTGTAGTGAGCAAACACTGAGAATTCACTTCGGAATCTTAATCCGGAGACTAGAGACGGCGAACTTCATCCCTGTATTCCGGATCAGATAGAATGCCAAACCCCTTGAGGGTGGGTTCTCCAGGAAAGCGGTAAAACCGCAGACACAACGAACACAAGCCAGCTTGGTAAATGGTGCGCAGTATAAGCCTTAGCTTACCTGTTTAGCGAACGTCCTGCATTCGCTTAATTTTCCCAGTTTTGGGAACAGTGCTTTTCAATAGCGGAAGGAATGAGAGCCAAAAATCCAGCATGCCACTAAATATAATATTTCTAATAATTGAAGTGAAGCATGTTACGTAACTCTAAAAATGTTGGCACGGTGGATGCATTAAAGAGTTCAACAACCATTTAATACCATGAATCAAAACACTATCAAAAACATCCTCTTCAACATCGCTGCTCTTTCTCTCGGTTTCGTCGCCCTGACATACTTGCCGATCTCATCGGGTCAACTCTTTGGCTCCCTGGTCGTGGCCGGCATAGGTCTGATCGCCGTAAAAGACTACGCACCCCGCCGTCAGCTCCGCTTCGAGCCCAATGTATCAAAGCCAATCGGCGTCGTGGGCACCGACCATCGCGACTCCTCCCTCTCCGCTGCTCTCCTCGCAGCCTAATCAAGCCCAACCCTAAACGATCCGAATCATCGGACTTATTCATCATGAACAGAATCAAACTACTCGTCAGTGCCGCCGTCGTGAGCGCCATCATCTCTTCCTCCGCTTTCGCCGTCGGTGTCAGCTCCACCAGCAAAGTGACCACAGTCACTCATCCGGTCAAAGTGGTGTCCCCATCTGATCTTCCCTTGAAATATCTGGGTGAGACCATCGAAGTCTCCTTCCTCGTCGATGAAGCAGGGCTTCCCAGCAATATTCAGATGGAATCCCATTACGACAGCAAGCTGACCAGGAGTGTGATCGCGGCCATTGCCCAATGGCGTTTCGCTCCGGCTGAAAAAGACGGCCAGGCCATCGCTCAGCGAGTCAAGATGCCAGTCGAGTTTGTGGTAAAATCCTGATCTTAAGTTCAGCCACGAATTACCGCGGTCGGGCAAAGCAAAATTGAAGCTGAGGCTATAATTTAACCCCAAGCGGATATTCACCGCTTTTTGTAAGTAAGGTGTTTCATGTTGTGGGCCCCGTCTCTTCACCGAGACGGGGCCTTTTGTTTGGGCGTTTTCACCGACTCGGATTGTCAGGCGTTCATGGTTATTATCAGTAAGTCGGTAACTTTCAGAGAGCTGCGGTGTATTCAGGGTATGAAAACTTTAGCTCTCTCAACTCTCGCTCTGACCTTCAACGTCGGAACTTTTATCAATGTCGAATTGGCATTCTGCGTCCTCTCCGCTGCGGGTGTTCTCATGATCGCCATTTACGACTACGCTCCGCATCGCATGGTAACAGGACTGAAAGTTTGATTCCGGCATTCGGCATTCCGAAGCGTCGTGACAATGCAGTCGGAAGTTTCCCGCGGATAACGCGGATAAGCACGGATCAAGATTGTGTAGCCGGGGTCGGTGACCCCGGTTCCGAATACGAAAGTCAAACTCCGGGGTCACCGACCCCGGCTACAGCAAAGGCACGCGACTATGTCGATTGATTCAAATTTGATCGATCGAGCCGGTGTAAGACCTGATCGAATTAGGACCGAAGTCCGGGCAGGTCTGATTCGATGTGATTGGTGCCGGTGGTCGCCGATGCCGTCGCCGTGAAGGTATCCTCCAATGCGATCGAACCGATGGTCTTGAGATGCACCGTTTTGTTGGGGGCGCTATTGGCCAATAATTCAAACGGGCCTTTATTGGTGAAGGTGCAACCGATGAGGCTCACATGGGTGGTCCCCTGATCGATGGTGGCTGCCCGATCGTAAAACGAGATCGGCGAATCGCGGAAAGTGGAATTGCTGATGGTGATCCCGTCCACGGGAGTGCAGACCGAAATGAGTTCCTGATGTTCAGGGTAGGCCACGGTGATGTGATCGAATAACAGCTGCTTCTGCATGGGCGCCTTGGAGCCGGGGTAGAAAGAGCGACTGAAACGGTCCTCATCAAAGTGCACCGAAAACCCGATGCGCGGTTTGCTCAGAATAATATCGCGGAAAATGACCTGGCTTACACCCGCGCTGTAGGTGACATCGTCCTGCACCATCACCCAAGTGATCCCATCGATAACTTGGGTGCCTTCTTCGTGGGCGGGTTGAGTATGGGACTCGTAGGTCTGGCCGTCCGATTGCGCCCTGACCCGATAGAGTCGGCCGTTGGCCACCACGGTATCGGAGTTTTGCACGATCATCCCCGGCAGCCAGTCGATCCAGGCCCCGGCCAGAATGCGGCTAAAGAAACCAATGACTTTGTCGGCATTGAGGTCGTGGCAATTTTCGACCACGCCGTCTTCGATCCAACCGAGTTCGGGATTGCCCGAGGCGTAGTCATGCCCGTTGAGTGCTACGGCATCATCATAGGTTTTGAAGACGCCATTGCTGATGCGGAAGCGTTTGCCGCGACCGAGGTGAACCCCGTCCTTGTCACCATGTACGATCAAATCATCGATGATCAGGTCCTCAAAGGTGCAGACATGGATGGCGAATTGTGACTTGCCGAAATCCAGGCAGCGGAAGCCGCGGATGGTCAGGTCCCGCACGTAGAAAAACGCGATCTGCCCGCGGAGGCCATAGACGGTCCAATCACAGAAATCGATGCCGTTGACCTGCAGCGAAAGGCCATCGATCAGGATGTGTTCATCGTAGGTTTTGGTGAGGGCGCCCTTGTTGAGCAGGACGTGGCTGAAAGGGCCGGCCTCGTCGACCTTTTGCAACGTGACGCCGTGGCCAAATTTCAAGGCGGTGTTGCTGCCGAGATAGACGGTGCCGCCGATCTTATAGACTCCGGGTTGGGTGACCGTAATCGTGCCCCCTTGGTCCACGGCTTTTTGCAGGGCGCGGGTATTGTCGAGCCCATTGGCGGTGGGAGAAAAACCAAATTCGGATGCATCCATGGTTGTAGTGATTTGCACAACGGGATTGATTGCGATCACCAACGGGCGCGAGAATAACTGTATCATATCATGGAAAAATCGATCATCTGGGGTTCAGGCGAACAGGGCTATCATACTTACCGGATTCCGGCGTTGGCCGTGACCAATACCGGTGCCATTCTCTCGATCTGCGAGGGGCGGCGCGATGGTCAGGGCGATACAGGCAAGATCGATTTGCTGGTCAAGCGCTCGACCGATGGTGGAGTGACGTGGAGTGATCAAGCTCTGATCTGGGCCGATGGAGGCAATGTTTGCGGAAACCCGGCGCCGATTGTGGATCATGAAACAGGCGTCGTGTGGTTGTTGTGCACCTGGAATCTGGGGAGCGATCACGAGCGCGATATCATCGCCGGCACGAGTCAGGATACCCGGCGGGTCTTTGTGCTCTGCTCGGAGGACGACGGGCTGACCTGGTCGGAACCGAGGGAGATCACGGATGAGGTGAAGTTGCCTGATTGGACTTGGTATGCGACCGGTCCGGGAGCAGGGATTCAATTGCGACGTGGCCCGCGAGCGGGCCGGCTTTTGATGGCTTGTGATCATATCGAGAAAGAGAGCCGCGATTATTACTCGCACGTGATCATGAGCGACGATCACGGGATGACCTGGCGACGGGGGGGCAATTCTCCGCGACCGGGCGTAAACGAATGCCAGTTGGTGGAACTGATCGATGGTCGGCTGTTGCTCAATATGCGCAACGAATCACGCAATATTCGCCAACGACAGGAGGCCTTCAGTGACGATGGAGGGGAAACGTGGCGCGATCAATTTGTGCGGCCCGATCTGTTCGAGCCAATCTGCCAGGCGAGTTTTCATCGTGGTCCATCAACGCCGGAGGGAGACCCGACCCTCCTGTTTGCGAATCCGGCGAATCCGGATTCTCGCTCAATGCTAACGCTTCGAGGTAGCACGGACGAGGGGAAGACCTGGCCGCATGCCTGCGAGTTACAGGCCGGCCCCGCAGCTTATTCCGATTTGGCGGTGCGCAGTAATGGGCAAATCATGTGTGCTTACGAGGCGGGGGAGGATAATCCCTATGAACGGATCGAAATGGGGCGGATCAGCTGGGGCGAACTCTCGGGCGAATACGTTTAGTAGATCTTGGTCATAGAGATCACAGATTTGGCGACTTGCCCGTCGTGCTTTGCGGTTCACACTTTTGGCATGGTTACCAAATTGCTACACACCCGCATGCGCGTGAACGATCTCGCGGCCACCGTGAAATTCTATGAAGAGGCTCTCGGTTTGAAGTTGAGTCGTCAGCATACATCGCCCCGGGGGGCACAGTTGGCGTTTCTGCAAACGCCGAACAGCGAGGAGGAAATCGAGATATGCCAGATGCCCGACGGCGCGACTCCGGTCGTGGTGCAAGAGGATTTGATGCACCTCGCTTTTGAAGTCGAGGACCTCGCGGCGTATACCGCCGCCATCAAGGCGAAAGGCTATGAACTGAGTGATGGCCCCACGGCTAGCAGCAGCGGATCAGTGATCGCGTTCATCGATGCTCCCGAAGGCTACGAAGTGGAATTAATCCAACGGGCAAAGTAACCTATTGGGTTACTTTGCTGCCCCTCGCCTGGGCTTGGCCAGACCTGTTTGGACGGTACTCCTTTGATGCAAAATTCCGATCCTAGTAATCCTTCGGTGCAGCGCTGGGTAAAGACCTGGCCGGATGCACTGGCGTTTCTGGGTGGTTTGTCGGTGGCGTGGTTTCTGGAATGGGAAACCGGGGATCTGATCTGGAGCCTGTGGCTTTCGAGCCTGATCGTGGGTTACACCATTATCCTGTGGACGGTCACGCGGTCACTGCGGGAGTTTGCCGTGAACGCCACGAGAGAAAATCCCACCGAAGCATTGGGCCCCAAGCTTTTGGTCGGTGGAATGTATTTGTTGGGTGCCCTGTTCATGCTGACCTTCTTCACCGTGCATTTCGGCCTGTTTCATTTTGTGCACTCGGTTTTCCTGAACTCCTTTTTCCCGATCACGGAGATCAAGAATAGTTGGCCCGAGTTGAACACCTATCTGATCGTGCTGGAGCGCTATTGGGTCTTTCTCCCGGCAGCATTCATTGCGGAGCGGGCGGCTTTTGATGATCCCTCCAAAGTGAAGGACGATGGGGCGGTCACGGCCGAAGCCATTGCCAAAAGGAAAGCACGCAATGCGACAAACGCTGACATGGTCGCGCCCTATCGCAATGTGGTGCGCATGCACCTGCTGATCTTTTTCTTTGCCGGTGCGTCCTTTGCCAAGCTCGACAACTTCATCGTCTATGGCGTCGTCTTCGCGGTGTATTTCTTCCCTTGGCGGATGTTGAAGAAGAAGAAAATCGAGAATCCCTCAGAGGCAAAGTAACCTAATAGGTTACTTTGCAATCCGCGCTTGGGCGCGTTCGTAGGCGAAGAGGTATTGTTGGGCGAGGCCGGCGAGAGGGCCGAAGTGTTGACGACCGAAGTGCACGATTTGCGCGGGTTTCCAATCGGTGAGGCCGTAGCGGTTGGCCATGGCTTTGAGGATCCAGGTATCGACGGGAAAGGCCTCGAGTTTACCCGCGCCGAAAAGGAGCACGCAGTCGGCGACTTTTTCACCGACACCGGGCAGTTCGAGGAGCCGCGCCTTGGCGGCGGCATAGGGCAATGATTCGGTCTCTTTCAACCAACCGGGGCGATCCGCAATATATCGGGCCGACGCGGCAATGTAGCGCGCGCGAAAACCGAGCAGACATTTGCGAAGAGTTTCTTCGGGGATAGTGGCGAGTTTATCCCAAGTGGGGAGAGCGTGAAAGGTAGGGACGGACCGCTGGGCCGTCAGTGAATCCTGTGGCGGCGCGCCCAGCGGTCGCGCCCTACCTGTGATCTCCGCGCCGTGATTCATCGCGAGCAGGGCGACCATTTCCTTGATCTGCACGATTTGTTTGGTCGCACTGCAGAGGAAGCAGAGGAGGGTCTCGCCAAACGGCTGACGGGGAAGGCGGAGGCCGGGAAACGCGGCGATGCAGTTGGCGAGGTGTGGATCGCTGCGCCATGGCAAAGTGTCGGCGAGTGCAGCGAAATCGCGGTCGAGTCCAAGATAGCGACGCAAGGCGGCGGCACTTTGGGGGGAACTGGTAGGCACGGTGATGGCGACGACACCAGCGGAGTCAATTTTCACCCGCGCGATATGATCACCCCATATGCCGGTCCAGACACCCGCCTCGTCATAGCTCCAGCGGAAGGATTGGCCTCCATCCAAGTTCTCCGCCAGAACGGACGGGCTCAGGCGGAGGTCAGTGGATTGCCACTTTATCCACCGCACGGGTGCTGCTGTTGCTGCTTTGACTGCCACTGGAAATCAGGGCGTGCCGGTGTCGGGCATTTTCCAGAGGAAACTCTGCTGGGAAGCGAGTTCGTGGTCCTCGGCGTCGAGCAGACGCAGGCGCCATGCGACGGGTTGCATTTCCTTACCGCCCCAATCTTTTCCCGTCAGGCCCAGATTGAAAACATGACCAGCGCCTGGGATTACGGCCGGGAAGGTGTAAATCTTGGTGCGGGGTGAATCGGGTTTGATGATTTCCAATACAAACTTGGCGTCGTCCAGTGAGGGGCCTTCATTCTTGGTGCGGGTAAGGAAATAGAAACCCGTGCGATCCTCTGTTTGGGTGCGCAGCATGGTTTCCTTGCCGGTGTTTTCCTCGCCGCCGAAATATTCGGAGATGCGAAGAAATGAATCTGCTGTGCGCCATGCTGGCCAGATGCGGACAAACTCCACCTCTCGGCTATCATTGGCCAAGCTTCTGGAGGGCAGGGCGGTGACGATACTGGCCAGGAGGAAAAGGGTGGCGATCAAACGCATGAGCGCAGGTTGAACAGTGGGGAGCATCGGCACAAGCGGGTTTAGGGCTCGAGCGAGATCAATTGAAAGCGTCGGAATCCCAAGGGCGAGGGAGTCCAACCCTGGACGGCGGGGTGGAGCAAGTAGGTTTGGGCGCCGTAGTAGAGCGGAGCGACCGGCGCGGCTAGCAGGAGCATGGCTTCGGCTTTTTGCAGCAGGGCGTAGCGGGTGGTATCATTGGTCTCGGTAGAGGCAGCAGTGAGCAATTGATCATACCCAGGGCGGCTCCAACCGGTCCAATTGTAGGAACCCTCGCCGACGAATAATTCGAGGAAGGTGACGGGATCAGGAAAGTCAGCGGTCCATGCGGACATGCACACCGAGTAATCGAGATTTTGTTGGTTCTGTATCCAGGTCTTTTGCTCCACTTGCGAAATCGTGATGTGCACCCCGAGTTCCTTTTGCCAGATGGCTTGGATGGCCTCGGCCAAGCGCGGCATGATTTCGTCGTTTCGGCACATCAGTTCGAGGGCAGGCAGTCCGACTCCCTTGGCGTAACCGGCCTCGGCGAGTAAACGCCGGGCCGTATCAAAATCGGTCGGCATTCCGGTTGGAGCCTGATAAGTTCCGGTGTGTGGCGGGGTGATCGTATTGGCGGGCAGTCGGCTACCCTGCAAAACAGTTCGCGCCAATAATTTCCGGTCGAGGGCCAGTGACAGGGCTCGTCGCACGCGAGCATCGGTGAAGGGTGCCCTGGTGGTGTTGAAGCGCAGGAAATTACTTTGCAGCAGGGAGTCGACGCGCAGTTGGGTTGGCGCCCGTTCGCGCCATGGGGCGAGCTTGGTCACGGGTAGGTTGAAAGTAACATGAAGCTGACCGGCGCGGTAGTTGCGTTCCTCGTCGTCAGGTTTGGCAAAGGGTAGAAAGACGATATGCTCGAGCCGCGCCGCCGCCGCGTCGCGATGATGGGGATTTTTGTCGAGGACGATGCGCACATCGGGCGTCCATTCCGCGAGTTGGTAGGCGCCATTGCTCACGAGGTTACCGGGCCGCGTCCAAGGTTTGCCGCGTTGTTCCATCGCGCCGAATTTCTCAAGGGAGCGAGGGTTGAGCGGGAACCAGGCCGGGAGTGAAACAAGCGCCGGCAAGTAAGGCGTGGGTCGTTCAAGGGTGATTACAATCGTGCGGTCATCGGGCGCAGAAATGCCCACATCACTGAAGTGAGTCAGCTGGCCGGCATTGTAAGCCTCGGCATTTTTGATGGGGAAAAGATACCAAGCATTGTCGGCAGCGAAGGCGGGATTCAGGGCTCGCCGCCATGACTGAATGAAATCATCGGCGGTGAGTGGCTCGCCATTGGACCATTTCAAACCGGTTCGAAGATGGAAGGTCCACGAGAACCCATCGGCAGTGGTTTCCCATGATTCGGCCGCGGCGGGGAGGGTCGTGCTGGTCGTTTCATCGAGTGCGGTAAGGCCTTCGAAGAGCGTATTGACGATGATCTGGTCGGTCAGGATCGACGCAAGGTGCGGATCGAGATCACCGGGTTCCGCTGCATTGCCCACCAACAGCGTGTGGGTGCGAATGCCGGACTCGACGGGCGTCTCACGCGGGGTGCAGCCGAAGAAGATGAATGCGAAGCAGGTGAGCCAACCGGCCAGAATATTTGCGCGAAAAGTCATGTTTGAGGAAAGGCCCGTTAAGGATAACGGGCCCTATCTTTTGGCATTATCAAGACCAACCCAAACGAATTATTACCGGCGGACGGCCCAGCGGTCCGTCCCTACCGGTGCTACCGCCCAAACGGATAGGGCTACTCTGGTTCTCCCGACAGGACAGCCTCCTCGCGCTCGCGGCGGAACTGGCTGGTGTAGAGACCGTAATAATGGCCGCGTTGTTTCAGCAACTCTTCATGGGTGCCACATTCCTCAATCTGACCCTTGGTGATGACGAGAATGCGATTGGCCCGGCGGATGGTGCTCAAGCGGTGGGCGATCACGAAACTGATGCGGCCCGTGAGCATGGTTTCGAGTCCACGCTGAATGAGTTGCTCGGCCTCGGTATCAATTGAGGAGGTGGCTTCATCCATGACGAAGATTTGTGGGTTGGCCAACAGGGCGCGCGCAAATGAGATCAGCTGACGTTGACCGGTGGAGAGTTGATTACCGCCTTCGCCGACGCTCGAATCGTAGCCACCTTCGATCTCAGAAATGAAGTCGTGGGCGTTGACCATCTTGGCGGCGGTTTCGACTTCCGCGTCGGTGGCTTCGAGGCGGCCGTAGCGGATGTTTTCGCGTATGGTGCCTTTGAAGAGGTGCGGGGTTTGCAGGACGATGCCGAGCTGTGATTGCAGCCATGTAAGGCCGCGTTTGCGGTAGTCCACCCCATTGATCAGGATTTGGCCGGAGACGGGTTCATAGAAACGACAGACAAGGGAGACGATGGTGCTCTTGCCGCCACCGGATGATCCGACCAGCGCGATGGTCTCACCGGGTTCAACCTTGAGGTTGAAGTTGGCCAGCACGGCGGTGCCATCGCTGTAGTGAAAGGAGACATCGCGAAATTCGATCGTTTCGATGCGTGCAGGCAGACCATCGGGCGCCCATTCGACAAGCTCAGGGCCTGCGGCGAGTTCGGAGTTCGGGATTCGAAGTTCGGCGTTCGGGTTTTGGTGAGCCGCCATTCGGGCCAAAACTTCTGGGCTGTCCTTGATCTTCGGTTCGGTCGCAAGCAAGTCCATGACCCGTTCACCGGCCGCCTGAGCCGCCTGCATTTCGGTGAGGAGTTTGGCGATTTCGTTGATCGGGTTGAAGAACATGGTGGCGAGGTTGATGAACGCCACCAAGGTGCCGAGAGTGATGATATCTTGTGACGCCATCCAACCGCCGCGCCACAAGACCAGGCCAGCGGTGAGGCTGCCCACCGTGAGGACGAGCGGGTAGTAAAACGCGTTCTGCCGGGCATTGAGCACGGAGGCGGAAAACATACTGGTGGAGAGCTGTTCGAACTCGTTGAGATTATCGGCTTCGCGCACAAGAGTCTTGGTCGTGCGCACGCCCTGGATGGATTCGTTGTAACGGGCGGTGATCTGCGAGTTGTATTTCCGAATCTTGCGCGCACTTATGAGCAACTTTTTCTGGAAGTATCGTGAGATGACGGCCAGGGGTGGCACCACCGCGAGGACGATCAACCCGAGGCGCCAGTTGAGAATCAACAGACTGATGGCAATCATCAGAAGTGAGCTGAGCCCCCACACGATATCGAGAAACCCCCAGGCAATGATCCGGGCGAGCCGGTCACAGTCGCTGGTTAGGCGGGATATGAGCCAGCCAACCGGGCGGGTATCAAAAAAGGCGAATTCCAGTTCCTGCAACCGATCGAAACCGTCGCGACGGATATCATGGGCGAGGCGATTGGAGATGTTGCCAGCCAGGTTGATGAAGGCCCAAATGCTACCGCTGGTCAGTGCCATGAGGCCCAAGTAACCCAGGGAGTATTGGACAAAATGGGCCTCTGCACCATGGGCGATAACGCCGTCGATCACCCAACGCGTGACAAAGGCAAAGCAAGCATCGCAGATAGCCAAGACCACCGCGGTAATAAACAACGGGATGAGGAAGCGCTTAAGGTAGAGCGCGCGTCGACCGATTTTCCACCACAGCTTGGCATCAAGCTTGGTCTGGAATTCGTCTTCTTGTTGAATGTGGGCGGCCATGACTTAGGAAATTTTACGTTCGGTTTTGAATTCGGCTTCCACGTTGGTCTGGATCTGCCAGAGGCGTTGATAAAGCCCGTCGGCCACCGCCAGTTCTTCATGTGTGCCGGTTTGGATGATGCGCCCGTGATCGAGCACGATGATGCGATCGGCGTGCACGAGGGTCGCAAGCCGATGGGCAATGACCAGAGTGGTGGATTTGCCGCGACGTAATTTGAGCGCATCGAGGATGACCGTCTCGGTTTCGGCATCGATGGCACTCATGGCATCGTCGAGAATCAGTACCGGAGGCCGCTTGAGCACCGCACGAGCGATGGCGACACGCTGGCGTTGACCACCGGAAAGGGTGATGCCGCGTTCGCCGATGATGGTTTCGTAGCCTTGTTCGAAATCGAGAATGGTTTCGTGAATGCTGGCGTCGCGGGCGGCGGCCTCGATTTCATTATCTGGCGCGGTGCCGTGACCGAGGCGCAGGTTCTCTCGCAGCGTTTTGGAGAAGAGAAACGGCTCCTGCATCACCACGCCGATCTGACCCCGGACCCATTTGCGCGGCAGCGAGGAGAGTTCGCGGTCGTCAAATTGAATGGAGCCATCCCGATAATCATAGAGCCGGAGCAACAAGTGCATGAGGGTACTCTTCCCGGATCCGGAGGGTCCGAGTATGGCCAAGGTCTCGCCCGGTTTCACATCGAAGGACAATCCGTTGAGGGCCCCACGTGAATCGGATGGCTTTTCGTCACCGGCATGATGAAAATGCAGGTCGCTGACTTTCATTCGGCCGGTCAGAGGCTGGTCAGTGGATACAGCGGAAGCCGTCGGCTCGGGTTCACGTTCGACGGCGAGGATTTCGCGAATACGGGTGAGCGACACGATGGTTTTGCCCAAATCGGTGAGAATACGCCCCATCTGACGCACCGGCCAAAGCATGATATTGAGATAGCCCAGAAATGCGAAGAGCAGGCCGACCGAGATTCGACCGGTGGTGATCCAATAAGCACCCGCGATCAAGGTGACACCGAATTGGCCCTGGGTGACAAAGGTCATCATTCCCCAATACTGGGACATGATTTTCAACATATGCAGGGAATGATCGCGGTATTGGGCATTGGGTTTGGAGAATTTGGCCCGTTCATGCTCGTGACGGGAGAAGGCCCGCACCACACGGATGCCCGTGAGATTTTCTTGAATCACACCCGTGAGGGAGCCCTCGGTTTCAGCCACTTGCTTGAAAACCCGGCGGACATTTTTGAAATAAACGTAGCCGTAAATGACGATGGGGATGACCAGGGCGAAGGAGACGAGAGTCATCTTTACGTCCAAGGCCAACAACAACGGCAGCGCGATAGCGGTGAGGATGAGGGCGTTGCCGACTTCGATCACCTGGGTAGCCAGAAATTGGCGGGTGGTCTCGACATCACTGGTGCAACGTTGCACGAGGTCGCCCGTGTCCGCCTGGTCGTGATGACGAGCAGGCAGATGATTCATGTGATCGTAGAGATCGTTCTTGAGGCGGCGGGCGATGCCGTCACTGGCTATGGCCGATTGCCAACCCTTATAATAACTGAAGATTCCGCTGATCCCGCTGAGCAGGACCATGGTCAGAGGTGCAATCCATAGGTTGGCCCGCAGAAACTCGACGCCACCCATCAGGTCCAAAAACCAGAGAATGGGGCGTGAGGTTTCCGAGGTGATCTCATGTTTGGATATGGCGAAGTCGATCGCCACACTGCCCACGAGAGGCACACCGTAGGCGAGAAGGGAGGAGAGCCCAAGACAGCCCAAAGCGAAGCCATAGCGCAGGCGGTAACCTCGCATCAGGATCCAAATAGTTTTGAGATGGGAGAGCATGTGAAGGGTGAAAAACTAGGGCAGAAAATTGGGAAAAATAAAAAACCCGCTCGATTTTGAGCGGGTGACAGGGAAAGAACCTTCCAGGGCCCGCTTTTTGCGGCGGGCAGGGGCTTGACTCAGTTGGTCAAGCAGCCCGCACGCGCAACAATGATCGAAAGGTATGCGTTTTGGCGGGTTATCATATTCAATAGGGAATGGTCGGAGGGTTGCGCCGGAGAAAAAAGAACGAGCGCAGACGAGGCAAGCCACGAGTTTGGTTATTTGTCATATTACTATATTACGGCTCGGTTGGCCTCGAATATTGGCAAATAATACAATTTTCTAAGAAAGCGGATGGTTCCGCGTCATCATTCCAGAAACCCATGGCCACCGATAATCTGAAACCACGGGATCAGACACATGATCACACCGCCTTTCTGGAATCCAGTTTTGCTGAGCATCAGGCTCCGCTCGTCCGTTACGCCACCAAGTTGCTGTCCGATCCCGATCGGGCCCGCGACGTGGTGCAGGATACTTTTATCAAGCTCATGGCCCAACCACCCGGAGCGGTGGAGGGACATCTCGTGGAGTGGCTTTTCACCGTTTGCCGGCACCGCGCATTGGATGTGCTACGCAAGGAGGGGCGTATGACCCATTTTGGCGAAGGTCAGATCGAACGCGTGACTGCGGCCGAGCCGCGGCCGGGCAAAAAGCTGGAACAGGCAGAGACCCAGTCGGCGATCATGGATCTGATCGTGCACTTGCCTCCGAATCAACAGGAGGTCATCCGGCTCAAATTTCAAAATGGATTCAGTTACAAGGAGATCAGCCGCATCACCTCCCTATCGGTGAGCAATGTCGGCTTTCTCATCCACACCGCAGTTGCGCGCTTGCGCACAGAATTTGCCGCCATGCGGCCTTAAGGACAGACCATGAACACACCCAATATTTCCCCCGATGATCCCCAATTGACTGCCTATGCTCTGGGCGAACTCGAGGAAGCCGAACGCCTCAGCTTGGAGGCCCAAATTGAGAGCAACCCTGAACTGCAGGCCGCGGTGGCCGAAATTCGTGAAACTGCGACGCAGCTGGAGTCAGTGTTGGCGGCAGAACCTTTGCCCGAAGTGGAAGCGGCGCAGGATGATCCCTATCGTGCTCCCAAGGGGAAGTTGCTGCATTTCCCGCAATTATATTACGTCGTCGGGACCCTGGCGGCAGCCTGTTTTGCTGTACTCGTGGTGATTCATGAGCCTCAAGTGAAAGTACCGGCCACGGAAGAAAGCTATTACACGGAAGTTACCTTACCAGCAGCTATGCCAACGGTGGCTGATGCCGTGGGTGAAAGTTCAGGAAGGGCGAATGAAGCGAGGGCCAAGATTTTGTTGGTCGCACCAGAGGCGGCTCCGAGTTCGGTGGATGGACGCCAGAAGCGCGATGACGAGGCGCTGGTTCATTCGCCGTTTGATGTCTCGAGTGACAAGGATTTCGGTTATCTGAAGAGCAACCCGCAGGCCGAGACCAAGATCGGGATGGAGATCCAGGGTGTGGTGTCAGGGGCTTCGGCCGGAAAGGCCAAGAAGGAGAGTGAGAAGCTTGCAACAGGAAGTCGTGGGTTTGCTATGTCAGCGCAGGTGGCCCCTGGTCGCAGATTGATGATGAAAAAAGCGGAGATGGAGATGAACACCGAGAACTACGCCTACCAGCAAGAGAACGGATTCAAACGAGTGGCTGATCATCCGCTGTCGACCTTCTCCATCGATGTGGATACGGCGAGTTATGCGAATGTGCGGCGGTTCCTGAACAATGGGCAGCGTCCACCGGTGGACGCGGTGCGGATTGAGGAGTTGGTGAATTATTTCCCCTATGACTACGCTGCGCCGACGGGAGATGTACCCTTTGCTGCGAGCATGGAAGTGGCGAGTGCGCCTTGGGCACCGGAGCACCGTTTGGTGCGGATCGGATTGAAGGGTCGCGAAGTTTCCACCGCCGCGCGACCAGCAGCCAACCTGGTCTTTCTGCTCGATGCATCCGGATCGATGAGAGCTGCCAACAAGCTGCCGTTGGTCAAGCAGGCGATGCGTTTGCTGGTGGAGCGGTTGCGCGCGGATGATCGGGTCGCGATTGTGACCTATGCCGGATCTTCAGGTTTGGCGTTGGCCTCCACACCGGCCAAGCGTGCGGCCGAGATTTTACATGCTATGGATGTATTGACTCCCGGGGGTTCGACCAACGGGGCGATGGGCATCCAGCTGGCCTACGATATCGCCAAGGCGAACTTTGTGCCGGGCGGCATCAATCGCGTGATTCTCTGCACGGATGGAGATTTCAACGTGGGAGTGCGCGATGAGGGAGGACTCACGCGACTGATTGAGGAGAAGGCCAAGTCGAAAGTCTTTCTCACGGTACTGGGATTTGGCATGGGTAACTATCAGGATGCGAATCTCGAGCGACTCGCGGACAAGGGGAATGGCAATTATGGCTACATCGACAACCGGCGCGAAGCGGAGAAGATGCTGGTCGAGCAGGTGAACGGAACCCTGGTGACCATCGCGAAAGACGTGAAGATCCAGGTCGAGTTCAATCCGCTCCAAGTGCAAGCCTACCGACTCATCGGTTATGAAAACCGGCTGCTGCAAAAAGAGGATTTCAATAATGACCAGATCGATGCCGGCGAGATCGGGGCCGGGCACACCGTGACGGCGCTTTATGAAGTGGTGCCGGTGGGCGTAACTTTGCCTGAAATGGGTGGCGCAGTGGACGCGCTGAAGTATCAAACGAATAGTGGTCAGCCATCAGCGATCGACCAAGAGCAACGGGTGGGAAGCAGATCCGAGATGCTCACGCTAAAGGTTCGCTTTAAGCAACCGACGGGCGACGTGAGCAGCAAGTTGGAGTTTCCGCTGGTCGATCAGGGAGCGGAATTTATCCAGGCGAGCAGCGATTTTAAATTTGCCACCGCCGTGGCCGGATTCGGGATGTTGCTGCGTGATTCTGAATTCAAGGGCACGAGCACTTGGTTGGATGTAGGCGCTTGGGCCCGAGACGGGCTGGGTAACGATAAGGGTGGGTATCGCTATGAGTTTCTCGGTCTGATCACCAAGGCTCAGCTGTTGATCCAATAAAAAACCTGCAGCGGAGTCGCTGCAGGTTAGAATCAGAGAGAGATCGGGAGACTTACTCTTTCTTGGCGGCTTTATCGGCCGCAGGAGCTGTGCACTCCGTCTTAGCTTTTTCGATGGAGCAGCTCTTGGCCTTGGCTTTGTCAGCGGAGCAGCTCTTGGCTTTCGCTTTTTCGCTCTTGCAGCAGCAGCAACTCTTCTTGGTCTCGCAGCTCTTTTTGGCGGCCTCTTCACCGGCGTAGGCGAAGGAGGTTAGCATAAGGGCGGAGGTGATTAGGATCAGTTTTTTCATTAAGATAGTTTGGAATTGGCTTACTTGATGTGACGCCGGCGACGCATTGTCCAGCCTACCATGCCGAGGCCGAGAATCATCATGGCATAAGTGGAGGGTTCCGGCACCGGGGTGAACCCAAGCATGAGGTTGTTGCCCTCCCTAAACAGGTTAAATTCGCCACCCAACGGGGCGTCTGAGGCGAAACCAGAAACGTCCAAGCTAAAGGCCGATGGATCAAAGATATCACCGTTACCGGGAATACTAATAACATCAAAATTGATCAGCGTCCACGAGTAGAGCCCATGGCCCTGGTCGATTCCTTCCAGCATCCCGGCGAACCCATCTGTATCCAAAGATACGACCTTGATGATGAAGGGATGATCGCTGTCGGCATTGATGACCAAGGTGGAGCCTTCGCCAGGATTATATACCTTGATGAAGTCCTGACCGATGGTGTCGGTGAAATTGGGGGATTGAAGATTGAATTCGTAGACTCCACCGGCATCGAGTTCGAGATGGTAGAATTCCATGGCGCCAGTAGTACCGCCGTCTTTCTGTAGTCCGGGAGATAAGATCGCTCCATTGCCAATCGAAACATTGGAAGTATACGTGCCATACCCAGCCAACTTACTGCCAGTACCCACAATTACTGGCCGATTGAAATTGTTGCCTCCACTCAAGGCCAGGGAGCCGCCACTGAGTTTTACCGAGCCGTCACTTAGGGACGAGTTATTGGCGAAGACGATCGTCCCCTGTTTGATCTCCAAGCTGATGAAGTCATTGTTTATATCTTCAATGCCACTGGAATAAAGTTGGGCATCATCGAGACGTAGGATCCCGGGCCCATCCATAATGATGGTAGATTCCCCCTCTGCATGGATGTGGCCCCGGAACATGCTATTCTCCTGCTGCATGAGGGTGAGAGTTCTCGCCCCATCGAAAGCCAGATTTAAATCCGCATAGGCACCCTCACTCTCCAAGCCATGGACGATGGGATTCGCGGTATTGAAGTAAACTTCACCGCCAGAATGCCCAAACTCTAGAGGACCCGCACCAGAGGCAGTGTCGCTGTCCAATTCCAAAGACGAGTAACTTCTGAAATGAATGCCTCCGGTAAAGGTGTTGGCGGCGGATAGTGTCAGTGCGAAGGTGCGATCGGTATCTTCACCCATGTAGAGTTCACCGCTGCCTGAAATATTACCGGAGAGGGTAAAGTCGTTATCGCCCCCGACGTTAAGTTCACCGTTGAGGACGATATTATTTGGGATGGTGATTTCAGCCTCGTCAGTGGCGAGTAACGGAACCGGTGGTTCGTCATCGTCACCAAAAATATAGCTAACCGGTGACACGGTCAGGCTGCCGCTGCCCAAGGCCGAGCTGTCTGCAATCCCGGCTACGCCTGCGCCTTGGCCAACGAGTAGACGGCCTGAATAAAGGGTAGTGCCACCTGCCAGTCCTCCATTATTGTCCCCCGAAATTAATACGGTGGAATATTCTTCATGCCTTGGATCACCAAAGGTCCCAATCGAGTCCGGCGTGCCGATGATCATGCTGTTACCCGTCAAGGTTCCGGAAACCTCTAGGGCGCCACCCTTATAGGCCGCGAAGCGATGAATGTCGTCTGAATTGGGATCGATGGTGCCTGACAGCTCCAGACCAGGTCCATTGACATCTCCACCCTCGTCTCTCAAGGCCGAGGCAGTACCGATGTATGCGCTAGAAAATCCGGACATATCCAGATCGGTTATCTCGCGGGCTTCGGTAGCTGTGGGGAATATGTCGAAGCCGATAATGCCGGTTGTGCCAACCGCAAAGTGACTCATGAAACCGCTTACACTTTGCATATCATTAGCCGTACCGATGTAGCCTCCGGTGTTGGTAATGAAATTGGCGGTGCCCAAAGGGAGTGGGACCCCTTGGCCGAAAATGACGGCCGAGTGCGTGGCTGATACACTGCCGGAAAAGTCATTGCCGGGATTGAGCAGCCAGATGGTCAGCGGTGCGTCCGTCGGCGAGTCCGCGACCACGTTGCGTGGCACTTCCGAATCTTCAAGCAAGCTGGCTACATAGAGCGAGCCACCACCACCACCGAAGCGGTAGTCGTCGCCCTGGGGAGTAATCTTGCCGCCGGTGAAAGTATCGGGATCACCGAGAATTGCCTCGGTGGCCGAACCCAAGCGGAGACTGGCGTTGGCTCCTGTGAGATCTACATCCGTGGTAAACGTGTCCGGGTCGGAATCACTGTCAGGATCACTGTCGAATCCGATGGTGCCGGTGGAGTTGACCAGATCCACTTCGTCCAGGAAGGCGCCAACATTATTGTCCACGCCGATACCGGCGTAGCCGAGTGAACCGATGGTGATGCCATCCGTAACCCCAGGAGTATTGTCCTCACCGCCGAAAATAAGGACACCCTTGTTAATCTGGGTGCCTCCGGTCCAGCTGCTGCTGCCAGAAAGGATAATGGCACTTTCCGTTTCTATAGTCAGTTTGTGTCCGCCGTCATCGTCGGTGACATCTTTATTGATGAAGATAGGCGCACCACTGGTTCGCAGCAGGGTATCGGCATCGAGACGGAAATAATCATCAATATTTCCAGATTGTTCGATGTGAAGTTCCTCATCGGTTTTAATGGAAACCAGTCCTTTGCTGATGATGGAGTTATAAAGCACAAAATGGTCGGCATACGAAGACTCACCATCATGGCTCTGTTCCGTGCGCAGGCTGCCACCGTTGAAAATCAAAGAACCATTGCCGAGTGCTGCGGATAGATCCGCATAGTATCCATCATACCCCTCATCGTAGCTGGATTCGACTCGAGCGGTCACAGTGCCGGCGGACAGTTTGAGGCCACCTGACCAACTGCCCCCTTCTGTGTAGCTATCTAACTCCAGATGCCCTTCCCCGGTTTTCTCAATTTGAAAATCCCCGTTGGGATAACCTTCCCCATCATAATATTCATCACTGATTTGTCCATAGATCGACAGGGTGCCGGACTGGATATTCCAGATCTGCGACGCATGAAGTTGGATGTTATCATTGATGACTGACCGGACATCCCCGGCCGGGTTATAGATTATGCCACCGCTGCCGATGTGGGTGGTATCATAGTCTCCTTCTAAATAATAACCTTGGGTATTTCCCCGAAACTCGAGCTGCGATGCATAGAGCTCGTAATATTCGATGTAGGTCCGACGAGTATCTCCGAATATCAGGTGCAGGCCAAAAAAATCCACCTCATCGCCAACATCAGCCTCGTATGGAGTAATCTCGTCCAGCCAGTTTTCACTATGGTAGAGGGAGTTACTGGGGCTGAGCCCGGTCCACGTATAGGGGGCAGCGGCCGTGGCATTTGCGGTCGACGCGAAGCCAAATCCAGCCAGCAACAGAGTGATAATCAAAAGGTTCAGCGGCGAGCAGTGAGAGCGATCTGCGGTGGTGGGCGTCGTATTCATGGCTGAATATATATAGATCGAAGGCTATGGGCTCGGGAAAATTGCAGTGTAGCAATCCAATTGCAAAAAGACTGCGCAAGCAAGTGCAGTTATGGCCATCGGAGTAGGAATTATTCCTCTACTGAAGTCCCAAGATACCGGGTGAGACTGACCATCACGCGGGCCCACGCGGCATCAAAATATTCGTAAACCTTTGCCCAATCCTTACCTGGCCTCCATCCATAGTGGGTCAGCTTGACCTGGGTTCCGCCATCGGAAGCATCCGTAAACTCCAGCAGTACAAAGGTGCGTTGGTCGCGCAATGGGCCAAATGATGGCGGAGCATTCCAGGTGAAAGCCAATAAGCGCTTCGGCTGAAAGGATTGGATCACATTACCCTCACCGCCACGTGAACCGACGGGTGAATCCATGAGAAAGTAAATTTCGTAGGCGCCACCCGGCACCAATTCCACTTTGGCGCCATTGCAAAACCAGCGCACGAGTTCTGCCTCGTCGGTCCATGCGCGCCACGCATCCTCTCGAGATGCTTCGACCCTAGTGGTTTTGATAATGGCCAGGTCGATAAATTTCACATCAAGCATGGCAAGGGAGAGGTTTTTTTATCAGCCCAACCCATCGAGGGCAAAAATGGTCACCGGTTTGCTGCGGCCTTTGACGGTGACATCGCCGAGTGAACGAGTGGTGAATTTTCCGGATGTAGCGCCCAAGGTTGCGGCACTGATGAGGATATTGGTGCTGTATTCGGGATCGCGGGTGAGCGTTTCCAAACGGGCCGCGACATTTACGCCATCGCCGATCACAGAATAGTTCAGTCTGCGTTGTGATCCCAAATTACCGGCGACCACTCGTGCGGTATTGATGCCGATGCCAATGGCCAGATCGAGGCGTCCCTCGGCCCGCATCTCATTATTGAATCGAACCAGAGCCTGTTCCATCGCGAGGGCGGCACGCAGGGCTTGTCCGGCTGGGTCTTGTTGTTCCACCGGGGCGCCGAATATAGCCATGATCGCATCGCCGATGAACTTGTCGATGACTCCACCATGGCGCTCGATTTCTACACTCATGCATTCGAGGTAGCGGTTAAGCAACTTGATGAGTTCACGAGGAGGTAGTTTTTCACTCAGGGGGGTAAAGCCCCGCAGATCAGCAAACAACACCGTGGCTTCGCGCTCCTCGCCACCGAGAATGGCCCCATCACGCATAAGCTGGCTGGCGATTTCGGGTGAGACGTTTTTGTCGAGCAAATCACGAACCTGATCGCGTTCAGCCAGCCCATCACTCATGCGGTTGAAGCTTTCAGCCAGCTGGCCAAATTCGTCGGCCCGATTGGGTTGCAGGTGGGTCTTATAATCACCTCGGGCAATGACCTCCGTATGCGCCGCCAAAGCCTGCACCGGTTGACTGACACCGCGGGCTACCCCGACAGCCATCATTGATGCGACGACCAAAGCCGCGACGGAGATGAACAGGATTTTTTTCTCCAAATCCCGGGCTGGAGCCAACTCAACATTCAAGGAACGCTGCAAGGCAATCCGGGCGGGATCGTCACCGAGGAGATCCAGCGGAGCGAGTAGGGTGACATAGGGTTCGCCGTCCATGGACACGATGCTGGTGTGCTTATCCTTTTGATTATCGTTGGACATCAGTTGCGCCACCGTCTGAGCCTGAGTCAGGGGAAGAGTGGTGGCCAATACACGCCGGTCAGAGTCATCCTGTCCACTGATGAAGCTGACTTCCGCTTGAGTGCTCCGTTTGAGATTCTCCGTAAAGGTATCGTCGATGGGAAAGGCGACAGCAAACCAACCAATAATATTGGGGCGCGGAGCATACATAGGCGCGACCAACAGACCGTGGAGTTTCCCATCGAGATAGGCAAAGTCTCTGGCATAATCGGTGGCCTCCTCATCAGCCCTTTGCACCAAATGGCGAAACGGTCCGCATAACTCGTCAGTCAAGCCAATCATGGTGGTCGCCAGCATCTCACCATCCTGATCAAAAGTTACAACGACTGGCACCTGCAGACGATCCGCGTAACTCATCAAGAGAGTGCGCAACGTGTTCCGATCCAATTCATCCTGAAGCATGAGGTCGATTTGCAGCCAGTCTTTGCTCATTACTTGGGCACTTTGCGCGAGGAGCTCCTGACGTAATTCGACCGAGAACCAGAACACCCTCAAGGCCCCGGACAGATTCGATTCGATATGGGATATGGCGTTGTCGCGATTCACCCGCGTCAACAGCACATAGGAAGAACCCAGCGCGGCGAGCAGCAGACCAAGGATGATCAGCAGCAACCGGGTGCGAAAGCGCCGTAACCGAGGTAATCCTAACATGGGTCAATAACCGCCGGACCTGCCCGTGGGAGCCCGGCGGATGCGTCGGTCGCGGTTGAGTTTAAGGCTAATAGACTCGGCCAGATTGGTGTCCGAACCCAGAGTTATCTCTCGGGATATAGGTTTGCGGAGCCTTGGATGCCAGATCTCAAGCTGGTAACGACCCGGAGGCATGCCTTGCAGAACCGCTATCCCATCGGCGCCTGTCTTGACGAACCATGGGGTGGGTAAGACCAAAACATAGGCCACCATCCAATCGTGGATATTGCAGCCGAGCGTGATGACACCGGTCTTATCAAACCGCACGCTCTCCGAGGCCCCACTGGCGTAGAGAGGTTTTTCAAACCGTTTGGGTTTTGAAACTGAATAGAGGTGATGCTGCACACTGTCGCGATTCGGGAAAACCGCTTCTGTGCCCACACGGACTGCGGTAACATAGGGATCGTATTCCTTGTTTTCCTGCGCAATCACCGCTTGTTTGGCGGTGTTGGGTGGCGGAGCAAAATCCAACGGCATTAATGAAGCGACCGCATCTGCGAGCGGAATCTCGCCAGTGCTTAGGCTCAAGGTCAGGCTAGGATTCTCAGCCCGCAGCGTGAGAGTAAGAAAACCAAGAATGAGTGAAAGGAAAATGCGGTGCATAAAGAATGGCATATGTCGGTTCTGGCAGGGATTCCCATTCAACTCAGAATGAGTGAATAAACTTCAGGCTGTAGATACGATTGAGGTAGATGTGATTGGGCGTCGTGCGGGCATCAGAGGAATCATAGCTCAATGAGATCGATGAATCCGTTCCCATTGCTCGGGAGATTGTGATTCCAGCAGCGGTGGTTCGCCCGAATGATTGGTAGGGAAACCAGTCGCCACCGAAGATACCGTCTTTCCATTGCACCGTGCCGATGAATGGTCTCCAACTGTTGCGGCACCAGGAGAGCTGGTCGCCGTGGCGATAGAGCATTGAAAGGGAGACGCGCCAATCGGGAGAAGGATCAAAGTCGACCACAGCTGTTGCGGTAGAGTTGCTGGTGGAATACACAGCTCGACCGGCGGATAATTGATCGTATTCACCGGTGAGGCTGCCCTGCCAAAGGGGAGAGAATCGTTTCTGCAGTGTGGCACTGGCACGCAACCAATTGCCCGACCAGTCATCGACTTTGGAGAATTGGTGAGCCAGTTCGGTTCTCATTTCAATCCGGGTAGCATAGGGACCAAGACCGAACTTACGCCGCAGGGTGGCGTGGACACCGATTTCCGTAAGATTGAGTCCAGTGTAATCCTGCCAAGTTGAGCTTTGCAGACTGCCTCCGAAACCAACCTGCCAATCGCGGTTGATGTTATGGTGATTACTGAAGTCGATCGCAGCAGTCAGGGCGAAATCATCTTTCTCTTCTTTGATCGCGTTGGTTACGTTGTCGTTTTGCACGGCGCCAACCTCGAGGGTCGACGTCCACGCCTCAGCCTGGTGCGGAAAAGCGCTAGCGCCGAAAATGACGGCAGTAACATAAATGGGCCAAAAGGTATGGCGCTGGCTGGTTGCAGTCGGGGTCACGGGGCGGAAATTAGTGGGGCGAGGGTGCGCCAAACTGTGTTGGCGATCAAGCGTTGGCCATTAGCGGTGGGGTGAATGAGGTCGGCTTGGTTTAGGGTGGGATCACCGCCGACACCATCCAAAAGAAAGGGTATGAGAACGCATTTTTTTTCCAGAGCCACAGCGGGAAATATGCGGCGATAGCGTGTCGTATAGTCCTCACCCAGATTGGTGGGCATTTGCATGCCGGCGATGATGATTCGTATATTAGGGTATCGCTGGCGCGCCCGTTCGATGATACCGATTAGATTTGCCTGGGTGACCTCAGGGGCGATCCCGCGCAGACCGTCGTTGCCGCCGAGGGCGAGTACCAGAATGTCGATTCGTTGTCGGAGCAGCCAATTAATGCGACGTAATCCTCCCGCGGTCGTGTCACCACTGATCCCGGCGCTGACAATGCGGTAGGGCAGGCTGTTAGCTTTGATTTTTGTTGGAGCAGGGCGGGGTAGGCTTCCGCGTCGGGGTTGGCCAAACCGTAGCCGGCCGTTAGACTATCACCCATGCACACGATGGTTTTGGTCTCGGCGGAAAGAGCATTTAGCGTGAAGCCGAACAAGGCTAACATGAGAAATCGTGCACTCATGCCGATAAATTGACCGCTTGAACTAGCATTCGTGCGATTTCGGGTTTTGTGTGAACCATCATATATATGAGTGATGACATCATGCTAAAAGTCGAGCGGCTCACCAAAACTTATCCTGCAACGGCTGGCGCACTCACTGTGCTACGAGATGTAAGTTTTTCCCTATCTGGGGGCGCCAGTCTGGCGGTGGTGGGGCCGATTGGTAGCGGCAAGACGACTTTGCTCGGATTATGCGCCGGTCTCGATCTACCGACCAGTGGTGATGTGCTACTGGCGGGGGAATCGCTACATGGTCGAGATGAGGACGCGCGCGCCCGGGTGCGCAATGCCCATGTCGGTTTTGTTTTTCAGAACTTCCAATTGATCCCCACCCTCACAGCTTTGGAAAATGTGCTCGTGCCTCTGGAATTACGCGGTGAGAGCGGACGGGAGGAGGAAGCGAGTGCTTTGCTCGAGCGCGTGGGCCTTGGCGAGCGTGGTGATCATTATCCCGTGCAACTCTCCGGGGGTGAACAGCAACGCGTGGCACTGGCCCGGGCATTTATCAATGCACCCAAGATTTTGTTTTGTGATGAACCGACCGGCAATCTCGATGGGGAAACGGCGGCGACGATGATCGAGTTGGTTTTTGGCCTCAATCGCGAACGTGGCACCACTCTGGTGCTGGTGACACATGATCTCGATCTGGCCCAACGCTGCCAACGCATCATTCGCCTGAAAAACGGCTCGGTGGTCGGAGAATAATCATGAATTTTATTTTCAAAATGGCATGGCGGGATTCGCGGGCATCGCGGCGAAGATTGGCGCTGTATTCGCTTTGTATTGTGCTGGGGGTGGCTGCATTGGTGGCAATCGGGTCGATTAGTGTGAACTTGAAACAGTCGCTGCAGGACCAGGCCAAGGGATTGCTCGGAGCTGATCTCGTGGTGGCTTCACGACAACCTTTCACTGCAGAAGTGCGGACTTATCTGGAGGGACTCGGTGGGGATTCAGCCCACGAAATCGGCTTTTCCTCCATGATGGTTTTTCCCACGGCCGGTGATGCCACCCGATTGGTGCAAGTGAGGGCCGTCGAGGGGAAGTTTCCATTTTACGGAGAATTTCTCACCGCACCGACATCAGCAGCAGAGCGCCTATGGGCGGGCGGTGGAGTGGTGATTTTGGAAGAAACGTTGCTCAATCAATTCAATGTAAAGCCCGGTGACACCGTGCGATTGGGGCGCAGTATTTTGAAGGTATTGGGTGCCGTGCAAAAGATGCCGGGTGAATCCATGGCGGTGACCCAATTGGCTCCCCGTGCTTATATCCCGCTATCGATATTACCGGAAACCGGCCTCGCGGGCAAAGGCAGTCTATTGCGTTACAAGACCGCTCTGAAATTGCCGGAGACTGCAGACCCAGAGGTGATCGTAGCGGAGATGAAGGAGAAGTTTGCCGATCAACGTCTGGGTCACGATACAGTGGCGGAGCGCAAGAAGCGACTGGGTCGGGCGATCGACAACGTGCAGGCGTTTCTCAGTCTGGTCGGGTTTGTCGCACTATTTCTCGGCGCGATTGGGGTGGCGAGTGCGATCCATGTTTATGTGCAACAAAAGCTCTCGACGGTCGCCATCTTACGCTGTCTGGGAGCTTCGGCCCGGCAAGGATTTGGAGTCTATTTGTTGCAGGGCGCGGGCTTAGGTATTCTGGGAGCCGTGTTGGGCGGTCTGCTGGGACTGGGCGTGCAAATGGTGCTGCCCAATGCTCTAGGTGAATTGCTGCCTGTGCCCATTGATTTTGAAATTTCCTGGTCAGCAGTGTTCCGCGGCATGGGGGCGGGATTGGTGATCTGTTTGCTCTTCACTTTACTCCCTCTCTTGGCGATCCGTCGCGTTTCGCCTTTGATGGCATTGCGTTCGATGGCGGCAGAAAAAACGGCGGGCATTGATTGGTGGCGCGTGGGGCTTTGGGCATTGATTGTGGTGGCGGTAGTGGGGTTTTCGATTTGGCAAACTCAGAGTGTTCGCGTGGGTCTCGGTTTTGCGGGTATGCTCGCATTCGGGTTTGCCGTCCTGGCCGGCCTCGCCCGATTGGTTGCTTGGGCTGCTCGTCGTTGGGCTCCGAAACGGCTTCCCTATGTAGTGCGCCAAGGCATTGCCAATCTGCATCGACCCAATAACCGCACAGTCTTGTTGTTACTCGCCCTGGGATTGGGCACATTCTTAATCCTAACGCTTTATCTGACCCGGGTCACATTGCTGGCCCAAGTGGAAGGAACCGCGGCTGGTGGGCGCGGCAACCTGATGTTCTTCGATATTCAAGACGATCAGATCGAACCGCTGGAGAAATTGATGGCGAGCGAAGGTATGCCGGTTTTGCAGCAAGCCCCGATTGTCACAATGAGGATTCGCACCGTCAAAGGTAGGGCGGTGGAGGAGCTCTTGTCGGATGATGAAATTAAAGTCCCCCGCTGGACTTTGCGCCGGGAGTATCGCTCTACGTTCCGGGAAAAACTGGCGGGCACGGAAGAAGTCACTAGCGGGGAGTTCATTGGCCGAGTCGCGGCCGATACAGTATTGGTGCCGATCTCGGTGGAGGAAAAACTGGCGAGTGACATCCAAGTGGGCTTGGGCGACGAAATTGAGTTTGATGTGCAGGGCGTGCCGATCCTCACCAAGGTGACAAGTCTGCGCAAAGTGGAATGGCGCCGACTGGAGCCCAACTTTTTCATCGTGTTCCCGGCTGGCGTGTTGGAGGCAGCACCCAAGTTCTATGTGGTTGCCGTCCGTGCGTCGGATCCGGCCGCATCAGCCCGATTGCAGCAACTCGTAGTGCGCCAATTTCCCAATATCTCTGCCATCGATCTGGCCCTATTGCTGGAAACATTTGACGGCATCTTTTCCAAGGTCGCTTTTGTTATTCGATTCATGGCGTTGTTTACCGTGGTGACCGGATTGATCGTGCTGGCCGGTGCAGTGGCTACAGGTCGTTACCAACGAATACGTGAGGTTGTTTTGCTGCGCACCCTCGGAGCGACCCGGCGACAACTCATGCAAATGCAATTGGTGGAATACGCGATTCTCGGCCTGCTCGGAGCTTTGGTTGGTGGGCTGCTAGCAGTAGTGGGCAACGCTCTTCTAGCGCAGTTTGTATTCAAGGTCAGTGCGGTGGTGCCGGTGGGTGGGCTGTTGTTGTCGATGTTGGTGGTGACATCAATTACCTTACTGACGGGCTTGCTTTCGAGTCGTGGCGTGACTGACCATCCGCCCCTGCAAATTTTGCGACAGGAAACATGAAACCAAACGTAGTCACTTTTACCTTCACGTTGCGCGATCCGGCTGGACGGGTGCTCGATACTTCCGTGGGCGGCGCTCCCATCACTTATCTCGAAGGAGCCGGGCAGATCATTGATGGGTTGGATGAACAACTTCGCGGTGTGGCTATTGGCACCAAAACAATCTTGCAGGTGCCCGCGGCCAAGGCTTACGGGGAGCGCGATGAATCGCAGGTGCAGACCCTCAACCGGGCACAGATACCAGTGGAGGGAACGCTTAATGTAGGTGATCGATTTCAGACCGACACCGATAAACATGCGCCGGTGGTGACGGTGGTCGCATTGGATGCGGAGAACGTGACTCTCGATGCCAATCATCCACTAGCGGGGGTTGATTTGACTTTTGAAGTGGAGGTATTGGGGGTGCGTGCGGCCACCCCGGAAGAACTACAGCACGGCCATGCTCATGGCGCGGATGGCGGCGAGCATTGCCATTGAACATGACTTTCCGTAATTTCATATACGCATGAAAATCCTGGGCATTGATATTGGCGGATCGGGCGTAAAAGGAGCGCCGGTTGACACGAAGACGGGTAAGCTTTTACAGGAGCGACACCGGGTGGATACACCCGAGTTTCTGACCCCGGTGCAGATGGGCAAGACCATCAAGGTGATCGCCACTCATTTCAAATGGCGTGGCCCGATTGGAGTGGGATTTCCCGGCGTGATCCACGGACCTCGTATCATGACTTCGGCGAATCTACACCCACGGTTTGTCGGCTGCAATGCGGTGAAAATCTTCAGCAAGGCCACCGGTTGCCGCGTTGCCTTGATCAACGATGCCGATGCGGCGGGACTGGCCGAGATTCGTTTCGGGGCGGGCCGCAAAGCGACGGGCACGGTATTATTGCTCACCTTGGGCACAGGGGTGGGATCGGCGCTCTTCTATGGCGGTCGACTTTTCCCCAACAGCGAGATTGGGCATTTGCCGATTCGAGGTAAATCGGCAGAGCGTTTTGTCTCATCCACCGCGCGCAAACGGCGCAAACTTACATGGGAAGAATGGGGCGGAGAATTGAGCCAATACATTCACACTTTGGAGGATATTCTTTGGCCTGAGCTCATCATCCTCGGCGGTGGGGTGAGTGCGAAGCACGTGAAGTATTTCCAATACCTCAAATCACGGGCTAAACTGATGCCAGCTGAGTTTTTTAATCAGGCGGGGATTGTGGGTGCAGCGATTTGGGCTGCCGAGCAGGAGTGACCAGGTTGACTGATCACCCTTTAAATCGGTATGTTTTCGTAAAGCTGATGATGAAGCCCACGGGAATATTGATTGTTGGGCAGGGCTTGGCGGGGACGGTCCTTGGTTGGACGCTGACTCGAGCAGGGATTGATTGGCGGATGACAGATGCCGGACATGACTCTGCAGCTTCTCGTGTAGCCGCCGGGATTATCAATCCTGTGACTGGACAACGTTGGGTTAAAACTTGGCGCATCGAAGAACTATGGCCCGAGACCCGCGATGACTATCAAGAGATGGGACGCGATCTGGGCGTGACCCTTTGGCGCGAGCTAAAGATCCGCCGGTTCTGGCGCACCGACAAAGAGAAACGTGTGCTGTTGGCGAAATGCGAACGTGGAGTGCTCGAGCCATATGTGACATCGATTGATACCCAGAGCTGTCTGTTGTCACCAGCCGCTCAAGTTGATCTCCCGACGATGCTGGCGGCAGCGAGGGAACGCTGGTTAGCCGAAGGGCGTTTGACCGAGGGTCATGCTGATTGGCGTGAGATCATGGAACAGTATCCTCTTGTTATTGATTGCACCGGGGCAGCCTCGCGTGAAGGGCCCTTTGCCGCGTGGCAATTTGCCATATCGAAAGGTGAGGTTTTACGCGCCCAGGTTCAGGGTCTGGATGCGGGCATGATATTGCACCGTGGTCACTGGCTGTTGCCCGTGGAAAAGGGGGATGCGTGGATCGGCGCCACCCATGAACCGGGAGTTGCTGATGTGACCCCTACTGATGTCGCTCGCGACTCACTCTTGGCGAGTGCGCATCGCTTGACGGACGGTAAAATTACCCCGATGGCACATTTGGTGGGTCTGCGTTTGGCGGCTCGAGACATGAAACCCGTGGTAGGTCGCCACCCCGAAAAGTTCGGGCTCGGCATCCTCAGTGCTCTTGGCAGCAAAGGTGTGCTCTACGCCCCTTGGCTCGCCCGACAATGGGTTGAGCATTTGCTGCACAATACGTCTTTTGATCCGGATGTTGATATCTCTCGAGTTGATGCTGGCCGGGCAGATTAGTTGATCGAAATCCCAGGCCGAATTTACGAAAGAAACATAACCAGTTGCGACCAGAGCATGCTTTCTTCATCATAGGTATAGCTGGGTTGATTTATTAATCTAAGATATCTCGGACACGACATGGATAATTACACCACCAATGGGATCTTTTGCCTCGAAGGGAATTGGGGTCATGACTTGCGGGATAAGACCACGGTACAACCGGTGCTCGATTTATTGTCAAAGTCGTTGAAACCCAGGGTCCGCACTATCAGGCGAGACGTAGGAACCATCTCGGAGTTTGAGCATTATGTCATCAAATGGACGCAGAAAGAATACAGCGACTACCCGTTGCTCTATCTCGCGTTTCATGGTCGATCCGAAGAACTATATTTGGGGGACGACAACCTTCTAATAACCCTCGATCAACTGGAAGAACTGCTATGCGGCAAGTGCCACAATCGGGTCATCTATTTTGGATCATGCGGCACCTTGGATACCCATGGAACGCGGATCAACCGCTTCATGAAACGGACCGGCGCATTGGCCGTTTGTGGCTACAAGGCTGATGTGGATTGGTTGGTATCGACCGCGTTTGAAATTATCCTATTGGGCGCATTTCAGTGGAATGCCATGACTCGAGCCGGGATCAGGGCGGTGAGAAAACGTGTTCGCAGTGAGGCTGGGGGCTTGGCCAGAGATCTACAATTCAGACTCGCAATTGCGCGAGCAGATCCCTCCTGGGCCAGAGAGAGCCAGGCGAGATGCAAATTGCCACGACGCAAGTCAGCAAAGGGACAGAAAGATTGAGTTTCACCGGCTTGAGAGGGTGATGTTGGATCAACAGCGCATTGT